>ERZ773169.1361-NODE-1361-length-22011-cov-14.150210_pt1 | contig 22011 bp, 19 predicted proteins | sample MGYA00580536_ERZ773169 | MGnify/ENA primary metagenome ERZ773169 (study PRJEB29015, sample SAMEA2737814) | human gut metagenome | biome: human gut; feature: human-associated habitat; material: faeces | place: China | collected 2012 ...
GGGCTGTTTTTAGCAGCGCGGCTCGCGTAATCCACCCGCGCCCACCAAGAAATAGCACCTAGAAACGTAAGTTTCCGGGCGCTTTTCGTTTGCTCGAACCCACTTTGCAACCCACTTTAAAATAAAATGGTGCTCAGCGCCTGCTGCAGGAATGCTCGGACGACTTCCGTCCCTGAACCGCAGCTGTGTTTTCCCGCGCCGGACAGCTTTTCTTTTATAGTATTACTTTGCCAGGAAAGCTGCCTGTTTTTTGAAAAAAGTTACGGCGTTTTCTGTGACGAACTGGTGCAGCAGGAACTGGACGACACCACGGCCTGCATCCCCATCCCGGACGAGATCCGGGAATACTATCGCAAGTACCGTCCGAGTCCTCTGTGCCGCGCCTACCGGTTGGAAGAAGCCCTGGGCACCCCGGCCAAAATTTACTACAAATTCGAGGGCAACAACACCAGCGGCAGCCACAAGCTCCACAGCGCCATTGCGCAGGCCTATTACGCCAAGAAGCAGGGCCTGAAGGGTGTGACCACCGAGACGGGTGCCGGCCAGTGGGGCACGGCCCTCTCCACGGCGGGGCCTTTTTCTGGGTGCATCACACCCCGGAAACAGCAAAAGCCCTCCGGCTTCAGGACCGGAGGGCTTTTGCGTTTGTTTTGGAAAAAAGGAAGAATGGACAAAGAGACAAAGGTTCTGATGCAGCTCGTGCAGACGGGTAATTACTCGCCGCGGACTGCTGCGAAACCGGCTTCCAGATCGGCAATGATGTCGTCGATGTGCTCGGTGCCGATGGACAGACGGATGGTGTTCTGGTAGATCTGCTGCTCGGCCAGCTCCTCATCGTTCAGCTGGCTGTGGGTGGTGGAAGCCGGGTGGATGACCAGGCTCTTCACGTCAGCGACGTTGGCCAGCAGAGAGAACACCTTCAGGTTATCAATAAACTTGAAGGCCTCTTCACGGCCGCCCTTGATGTTGAAGGTGAAGATGGAAGCACCGCCGTTGGGGAAGTACTTCTCGTACAGGGCGTGGTCCGGGTGATCCGGCAGAGAGGGGTGGTTGACCTTTTCCACCTGCGGATGGTTGGCCAGGAACTCCACGACCTTCTTGGTGTTCTCCACATGGCGCTCGATGCGCAGGCTCAGGGTCTCTGTGCCCTGCAGCAGCAGGAAGGCGTTGAACGGAGAAATGGTTGCGCCGGTATCACGCAGCAGGATGGCGCGGATGTAGGTGACAAAGGCAGCGGGGCCGGCTGCGTCGGCGAAGGAAACGCCATGGTAGCTGGGGTTGGGGTCAGCAATGTTGCCGAACTTACCGCTGGCCTTCCAATCGAACTTGCCGCTGTCCACGATGATGCCGCCCAGGGTGGTGCCGTGGCCGCCGATGAACTTGGTGGCAGAGTGCACCACAATGTCAGCGCCGTGCTCGATGGGACGGATCAGGTACGGGGTGCCGAAGGTGTTGTCGATGACCAGTGGCAGGCCGTGCTTGTGCGCGATGGCGGCAATGGCGTCGATGTCGGGGATATCGCTGTTGGGGTTGCCCAGGGTCTCCAGATAGACAGCCTTGGTGTTGGGCTGGATGGCATTCTCCACCTCGGCCAGATCATGGGCGTTGACGAAGGTGGTGGAAACGCCGAACTGGGTCAGGGTGTGCTCCAGCAGGTTGTAGCTGCCGCCGTAGATGGTCTTTTGTGCCACGATGTGGTCACCGGCCTGTGCCAGTGCCTCGATGGTGTAGGTGATGGCAGCAGCGCCGGAAGCGGTAGCCAGAGCAGCCACGCCGCCTTCCAGAGCGGCAATGCGCTTCTCGAACACATCCTGGGTGGAGTTGGTCAAACGACCGTAGATGTTGCCGGCGTCTGCCAGACCGAAGCGGTCCGCAGCGTGCTGGCTGTTGCGGAACACATAGGAAGTGGTCTGGTAAATGGGCACTGCGCGGGAATCGGTCGCGGGATCGGCCTGCTCCTGGCCAACGTGCAGCTGAAGGGTCTCAAATTTATAGTTAGACATTGTAGTATACCTCTCTCATTAAACTTTTAGTATAATTTCCTGATACAAAAACACCCGATACGCACTCAAGTTCCAGCGTACCGGGCAGATCATTTCCGTTTGCTTTTGTTCAACGCTCCATCGGCGTACACATTCGTGCACAGGAGGGCATCGTACAGGTCACGGTGAATTCTTCTGCCCGTTCCCCACACATTCGCCCACAGCGGAAGTTTGCATGCAGCAGCTCGTTCCAGATCAGTTTCATCTTCGTGCCCTCCTTTCCGGCTTTTTCCCACTCCTCTACAAACCCGGGAATCTCCATTTCAATTCCCCACAAGGTTTGTGGATTTGTTGTTCGCATTATATCCCCTAATACCCAGTTTGTCAATAGGTTAATTCCATTTTTTTCAATTTTGCATTTTGTGCATGATGAACGGCCGCTGCGCGGTGCCGTGCCTTGTGCATTCCGGTCAAGAGTATTACTTTGCTTGATTTTCCGGCCCGTCCGACGGCGTACACCGGCGCAAATTCATGCTCTGGTCACAAAACGGCAAAATCTACACCTTATAATAAGACCGGAATGACCCTTGTCAAACCGGCCAAAATCGTTTATGATACAGTCATTCGGGCCACCGCCCGGAAAGGAGCACACCATGCATACCGTTTTTCGTTTTCTCCGGCAGCTGCTGCTCACGGTGCTGCTGCTTGCCCTGCTGGTCCTCGTGGCAGCGGGCGGGTACTTTGCCGTCACAGGCCACAAACTCTATGAGAGCGCCATCCAGGTCACCCCCATTGATACCCTGTACAGCAGCATTTCGTCCCGCGAGGGGTTCGTTCCCTATGCCCAGCTGCCCCAGACCTACATCAACGCCGTGATCTCGGCGGAGGATTCCCGCTTCACCCACCACAAGGGTGTGGACCCGGTGTCCATTGCCCGGGCACTGGTGACCGACCTGCGCACCGGCAGCTTTGCCGAGGGCGGCAGCACCATCACCCAGCAGCTGGCCAAGAACACCCTGTTCACTCAGGAAAAGCATCTGGCCCGCAAGGCGGCGGAGATGTTCGCCGCCCTCGCCATTGAGAAGCAGTACAACAAGGAACAGATCTTTGAAATGTACGTCAACACCATCTATTTCGGCAGCGGGCACTACGGCATCGGCGAAGCCGCGCAGGGCTACTTTGGCAAAACGCCGCTGCAGCTCACCGACGCCGAAGCCGTGATGCTGGCGGGCCTGCCCAATGCTCCATCGGCCTACTCGCCCAACAGCAGCCCGGACCTGGCCGTCAAGCGGATGCAGGTGGTGCTCAACCGGATGGTCGGGTGCAAAAAGCTGACCCGGGAGCAGGCCGACGCCCTTGCCGCTGAGGCGGTCACCTTGCAGTTTTTGCCGGCCTCCTGACACAGACCCGAACATGCTGCTGCACAACATTGGTGCAGCAGCATGTTTCCTGTTGTTCCGGGACGCAAAAAGCACCGCGCAACGGGAAGTGGACCCGTTGCGCGGTGCTTTTTTACGGTATTTGGTTTGGAAAAGGAGGAATCATGTTGTCCCGGAGAAGGGATTTGCGGCGTTCCCTTCCGGTGATTCTATCTTACCAGAGAATTTCGGCAAAAGTGTTGTGCATCCGTGAATCTTTTATGAACCCTGACGTTTCTTATTCCGGTGCCTTCATGCTCTCCACCATGCTGATCTTCTTCACATGGCGGCGCATGACAAAGCAGACGACCAGGGTAAAGATCATGGTCAGTGCCACGCTCAGCAGATAGCTGTGGGGCGCAATGGTGCGGATGAACATGAGCTGGTCCATTTCCACCGTGCGGATGATGAACTGATGCAGGGGGATGCCCAGCAGCAGGCCCACGCAAGAGCCCATGAGGGCCAGCAGGTCGATCTCCCGGAAGATGTAGCGGTACACTTCCTTATCGTAGAAGCCCAGCACCTTGATGGTGGCCAGCTCCTTTTTGCGCTCGGCCAGGTTCACGCTGATCAGGTTATACAGCACCACCGCCGCCAGGGCCGCAGCACACACGATGATCAGCACCACCACCGAGTTCAGGCTCACGATGAGGTTGTCGAACATGGAGGTGGCATCCTCTGTAAAGGAGGCTCCGGTCACATAGTTGCAGGCCAGCAGGGTCTCCCGCATGGTGTTGCGGTCGGCGGCACTGTCGCAGCGGGTCTGGGCGTATACCGTGTTCCAGGGGATATCCTGGGTGCCCAGCAGGGTCTGCAGCTGGGCTTTGGACACATACAGCCGGGTGAACATATAGTTCTCCGTCACGCCGGTCAGGGTCATCTCCACCCGTTCTCCGTCAGGGTTCTCCACCCAGATGGAGTCTCCCGGCTCCACCCCCAGGTTCAGGGCGGTCTTTTCTGTCAGCACCACGCTGTCCTTTTCAAAGGGGATGGCCTTGTGGCCCTGCCGGGTGCGGAAGGTCACATAGCGGCTCAGCTGGCTGTCGGTCTGGGCACCCACCACGCTGACGCCGGCACTTTCTCCGTCGGCATTGTAGATGGTCACAGACTTGCTGTACACCGCCGCCCAGTTCTCCACCTGGCCCCCCTCCAGGGCATCGGTCAGACCCTTTTCCACCGTAAAGGCGGCAGGGTCACTGAGGGTGACGGTCAGGTCGTTGTGGGACAGCTCTGTGGACTGTTTGGTGACGATGGGCAGCAGGGAGTCCTGGAGGCCGAAGCCGATGAGCAGCAGGGCCGTGCAGCCTGCCACACCCAGCACCGTCATAAAGAACCGCTTCTTATACCGGAACAGGTTCCGGGCGGTGGTCTTTTGAGAGAAGCTCATGTGCTTCCACAGAGGGGTGATGTACTCCAGGAAGATGCGCTTGCCTGCCACGGGAGCCCGGGGCAGCAGCAGGGCTGCACTTTTTTCCTTCAGGCTGGAGCGGCAGGCACTCCAGGTAGCCAGGCCGATGACGGCGGCACTGATGGCCATGCTGGCGGCTGCCATGCCCGGGTAGAACCGCAGGGTGAAGGTGGGCAGGCTGAAGATCAGCTGATAGGCGTACCAGATAATGCTGGGGAACACCAAAAAGCCCACCACCATACCGGCCATGCTGCCCAGCACGCTGGCAGTAAGGGCATAGAACAGGTACTTGCCTGCAATGCTGGCGTTGGAGTAGCCCAGGGCCTTCAGGGTGCCCATCTGGAGGCGGTTCTCGTCCACCATACGGGTCATGGTGGTGGTAGCCACCAGGGCCGCCACCAGGAAGAAGAACACCGGGAACACCCGGGCAATGGCAGCCATCCGGTCGGCGTACTGCTCAAAGGTCACAAAGCTCAGGGTGCTGTTGCGGTCCAGCACATACCACTCGCCCTTTTTGATCTTGCTCACCTGCTCCTCAGCGTCGGTGAGCTGCTGCAGGCCCTCGTCCAGCTTTTGCTGGGCATCGGCCTTTTGGGCCTCGTACTGGGCACGGGAGTCTGCCAGCTGCTGCACCCCGGCCTGATACTCCTGCCACCCGGCGTCCAACTGGGCCCGGGCCGCCTCAAACTGGCTGTAGGCAGTGGCGGTGCCGGTGGTAAGCTGCAGCTGGCCTTCCAGCAGCTGCAGCTTCAGCCGCCGCAGGGCGGCCTTGGCCTCCACCACCAGCTGATCGTTGTCCAGGTTGGGGGAGGAGATGAGCCCCTGGGCGTACATCTGCTTTTTGCCTTCATCCAGCTGGGCCTGGTAGCCCTGGAGCTGGCCGTTGATGTTGTCGTAGGCGGCCTGGGCCTTGGCCAGAGCGTCCCGCAGCTCGATGTAGTCCTCGTCGGCAGGCTCCGCCTCGTCCAGAGCCTTCTGGGCGTTGTCCAGGGCGGTCTGGGCGTAGGTCAGCAGGGGGTCTGCCACCTTTTTCAGGTTCACCAGCAGCTGGATCTGCTGCAATTGTTCCTCAAACTCCAGCACCTGGTTTTCGCCGTCCACCAGCTGGTCGGCACCGTTCTGCATGGTTTCGGGCAGGGCTTCCTTCTGCTTGGCCAGTTCCGTTTCGCCTGCGTCCAGCTGGGCCTTGGCCTGGTCCAGCTTCTGCTGGGCATCGTCCAGCTGCTGCTCTGCTTGGGCAAACTGCCGCAGGGCTTCGGCCTTCTGGTCGTCGTAGGTCTGACGGGCCTCGTCCAGCTTCTGGTTGGCGGTGTCGATAAGCTGTTCCCGGCGCTGCACACACTGGGCGTCGCTGATCTGCTCCAGCCGATCCGCCACCTGGTCCACCGCCTCCTGGTACTCCTGGGAATAATTATCGTACTGGTCGGCATTTTCTGCCTTGATATAACAGACAGTGTAGTAATCCGCCGTCAATTCCCCGTCCAGCACATAGGCGATGTAGTTCAGCTGACCGTTGCCCACGGTGCTGCTCTCTTTGTCGGTGGAGATGTGCTGTGGGTCCTGCACCAGCCCCACCACCGTATATTCCTTGTGTTTTGTCCCCTCCGTATCTTCCGGAAGGGTCAGCACGGTGCCCTCAGCGATCTCGGCCTGGTAGCCCATTACATGGACCACGCACTCGTTGGCGGCCTGGGGCATCCGGCCGGAGCGCAGCACCAGACGGTTCATGTTGGCGTCGGTGTCCGCTGCCGGGTCCTGCTGCAGGGCCTGCAGCTGCACCACCATGCGCTCCTCCTGGCCCTGCCAGTTGGCCTCCAGATCCAGGGTCTTTACCGGCATCACAGCCTCCACCCCGGGGGTGGCGGCAATGGCGGCAATGTCCTGGTCTGAAAGGCCCAGGGTGGACAGCACCCGGAGGTCAAACACATTTTGCTGCACATAATATTTTTGGGCTGCGCTCCGCATACTGGGGGCAATGCTCATAAGGCCTGTCAGCATCATGACCCCCAGGGCCACGATGCCAAACAGCGAGACCCTGCGGCTGGCGTTGCCCTTCATCTCCCGAAGGATATTTTTGCGATAACTTTTTTGCACTGCACTCACCACTCAATTTCTTCCACTGGCACCGGGTGCTCGTTGACCTTGTTGGACACGATCTGCCCACTGCGTACCTGAATGACACGGTCGGCCATGGCGGTCAGGGCCGTGTTATGGGTGATCACGATGACGGTGCGTCCGGTCTTGCGGCAGGTCTCCTGCAAAAGCCCCAGCACCTGTTTGCCGGTCTTGTAATCCAGGGCACCGGTGGGCTCGTCGCACAGCAGGAGCTTGGGGTTTTTGGCCAGGGCCCGGGCAATGGACACCCGCTGCTGCTCGCCGCCGGACAGCTGCGCTGGGAAGTTGTTCAGCCGCTCCCCCAGGCCCACACTGGTCAGGGTCTGGGCCGGGTCCAGAGGATCCCGGCAGATCTCGCTGGCCAGCTCCACGTTTTCCAACGCCGTCAGGTTCTGCACCAGGTTGTAGAACTGGAACACAAAGCCCACGTCGTACCGGCGGTAGGTGGTAAGAGCCTTTTCCGAAAAGCGGCTCACGTCCCGGCCGTCCAGCCAGACATGGCCCTCATCGCAGCTGTCCATGCCGCCCAGGATGTTCAGCAAGGTGGTCTTGCCGGCACCGGAAGGGCCTACGATGATGCAGAACTCCCCCTTGTCCACATAAAAGTTCATGTGGTCGGCGGCGGCGATCTTCACACTTCCGGTCTGGTAATATTTGCAGACGTCCTGAAACTCCACAAAATGCTCCATGGCGTTTTCTCCTTTGCAACCATGTAATTTTATCCACTTTAACTATAGCACAACCCGGCAAAGGTTGCACCATCTGCCGGGCAAATTTTCAAAAACTTAACAGAAAAACTCCCACTGCAGCGGTAGCAGTGGGAGCTTTGGGATGCTTATGGAATGCAGGGGGCTGGGGCTCAGCGGCCGATCAGCAGATCCCGGCGGCCCCGGCCATTGACGCTGAGGCGGACGGTGCTGCCGCACTGGTGCAGTTTGACCTTGGCGTCGGCATCATAGCCCTCCGTCAGCAGGCTCAGGTTCAGGGTGGTGGAGGTCTTTTCGGTCTTGAACACCAGAGTGTTGATGCCGTTGTTCATCATGGTGGTCAGGTCCTCCATGGTGCAGCGGAAGGTAGCCACGCTGGCAGGCACATCCAGGGTCAGCACCGTGCCGTTCTGCCGGGCAGTATACAGCACCTGGCGGCCAAACAGGCCCTTGACGCTGTAATTCAGCTTCAGGGTGTCGCTCTCAGCACCGTCGGCACCAATGAGCATGATGTTGCCCTGGATGGCAGGGCCTTCCGGTGCGCCATAGCCGCCGTAGGTGGGGTCCTTTTCGCCAACGGCCACATCGCCGTCGGCACTGATGAGCATGATGTTGCCCTGGATGGCAGGGCCTGCCGGGGCACCGTAGCCGCCGTAGGTGGGGTCCTTTTCGCCAATGGCCACGTCGGCAGCAAATGCGCCTACGCTGAGCATGGCAACGGCACAGGTGGCCACCGCAGCGGCAGCCAGGGTACGGGCAACTTTATGATTCTGCAGTTTCATAGAAAAATCCTCCTGTTTTTGCAGCCGGGGTCCGGCTGTGTTTTTCATGTTCTTGCAACCATGGTTTTTTGCGGCAAGGCTCTGAACCAGAACCGCCGCATCTGTCTTGTAAACGGATGCGGCAGCTGGATTATTGCAGGGAATGCAAAAAATTATTCAGTTTTTTCTTCTCCGTTCAGGATGGCCATAAACTCCTCCCCGGTGATGGTCTCCTTTTCGTAGAGGAACTTGGCCAGCTGGTCCAGCTTGTCCCGGTTCTCGGTAAGGATCTGCAGAGCCTTGGCGTGCTGGGCCTTTACCAGCTCCACCACCTTCTGGTCGATCTCCCGCTGGGTCTGGGCAGAGCAGGCCAGGGAGGTGTCCCCTCCCAGGTACTGGTTGTTCACCGTTTCCAGGGCCACCATGTCAAAGTCCTGGCTCATGCCGTACCGGGTGATCATGGCCCGGGCCAGCTTGGTGGCCTGCTCGATGTCATTGGAGGCTCCGGTGGTAACGGAGTGGAACACCAGCTCCTCGGCGGCACGGCCTCCGGTAAAGGTAGCGATCTTGTTTTCCAGCTCCGTCTGGTTCATCAGGTAGTGGTTGCCCTCGTCCACCTGCATGGTGTAGCCCAGGGCACCGGAGGTCCGGGGGATGATGGTGATCTTTTGCACCGGAGCCGAGTGGGACTGCTTGGCGGCCACCAGGGCGTGGCCGATCTCGTGGTAGGCCACGATGCACTTTTCCTGATCTGTCAGGATGGAGTTCTTTTTCTGGTAGCCTGCAATGACCACCTCGATGCTCTCCTCCAGGTCTGCCTGGGTCACGCTCTTGCGCCCGGCCCGTACCGCCCGCAGAGCGGCCTCGTTGACGATGTTGGCCAGCTCGGCACCGGAGGCACCGGAGGCCATGCGGGCCACGGTGTTAAAGTCCACCCCCGGGGCGATCTTTACCTTTTTGGCGTGGACCTTCAGGATCTCCTCCCGGCCCTTCAGGTCCGGCAGCTCCACCGGCACCCGGCGGTCAAAGCGGCCGGGACGGGTCAGAGCCGGGTCCAGGGAATCCGGGCGGTTGGTGGCTGCCAGGATGATGACCCCCGTGTTGCCCTCAAAGCCGTCCATCTCCGTCAGCAGCTGATTCAGGGTCTGCTCCCGCTCATCGTTGCCCCCCAGATTGCCGCTGTTGCGCTTCTGGCCAATGGCGTCGATCTCGTCGATAAACACGATGCAGGGGGCCTTTTCCTTGGCCTGCTTGAACAGATCCCGGACCTTGGAGGCACCCATGCCCACAAACATCTCCACAAACTCGGAGCCGGAGATGGAAAAGAAGGGCACGTTGGACTCACCAGCCACGGCCTTGGCCAGCATGGTCTTGCCGGTGCCCGGAGGGCCCACCAGCAGGATGCCTTTGGGCATGGAGGCACCGATCTCCTCGTACTGCTTGGGGTCATGGAGGTAGTTGACGATCTCCTGCAGGTTCTCCTTGGCCTCGTCCTCTCCGGCCACATCTGCAAAGCGGATGCCGTGGGTGGACTGCACATAGACCTTGGCGTTGGATTTGCCTGCGCTGCCGAACATCATGGCACCGGGGCCGCCGCCTGCCTTTTCCATGAGCTTTTTGTTCATCTGGTTGCCGATGAAGCTGAACAGCAGGATGGGCAGGGCAAACCAGATCAAAAAGCTCAACACCGGAGAGCCCTGCTCCACGATCTCGCTGGAGAACTGGGCCCCGGCATCGTAGAGACGCTGGGTCAGGCCCGGGTCATCCATGAGACCGGTCTTGTACACCTGCTTCTCGTCCTTATCGGTAAAAATGATCTGGTTGGACTCGATATCCACCCGGCCGATCTGTTTTTCTGCGGTCATGGACATAAAGGTGCCGTAGTCCACCTCTTTGACCTGACGTTCGGTGAGCCAGGGCACAAAAACAAGGTTGAGCACCAGCAGCACCAGCAGCACGATGCCATAATAAATGGCCAACGGCTTTTTGGAAGGCTTGACCTCTTTCATGGGAATTCCTCCTTATCAGAATGGGGGCCTGCCGACGCAGCAGAGCCCGGATGTTGGCTCCAGTATAGCACACCCCGGCACAAGGGGACAGCGGTTTGAGGCCATGTTTCCAAAAACTTCGCAGTTTTTTAACAATGGGCCGGGGCTCCGGGGCTTTTCAATTCCGGCACAGTTTGCAGCAGGCATCATGAAAGTATTTCATCTTTGTTGTGAAGGGAGCTTCTTGACAGTTTCTGGCAGCCGTGATAAAATGGACCCACTTTCCACAAAGTGCAAATGCGTTGACGGGGATAAAACGATTTTCTTCTGCGTGCAGAGAGCCGCCGGGTGGTGCAAGGCGGGTGCAGAGGGTCTCGGTTACTGGCCCCTGAGCGGCAGAGCTGAACGATGCAGTAGGTTCTGACGGACGCCCACCGTTACAAGGGCAGCGATTCGCCGCAAAGGACCGATCGTGCAAAGTGGCTGCATCCACAAAAGGTGCAGCAAAGAGAGTGGTACCACGGGTGCCCTGTGATAAAACTTACAGGCTCTCGTCTCTCAAGGTTTTCGCCTTGAAAGACGGGAGCCTTTTCTTGTACAAAAAGTGTAAGAAGCATCAGGAGGACAAAACGATGATGGACGCCACCAAATACGCACCGGGGTACTACCCGGTCCCTGCCGGCTACGACAGCTGGGTCAAAAAAGATCACATTGAAAAGGCCCCTGCCTGGTGCAGTGTGGACCTGCGGGACGGCAACCAGGCGCTGATCGTGCCCATGAGCCTTGCAGAAAAGCTGGAGTTCTTCCAGATGCTGGTGAAGATCGGCTTCAAGGAGATCGAGGTGGGCTTCCCTGCTGCCAGCGAGACCGAGTACGAGTTCCTGCGTACCCTGATCGAAAAGAACATGATCCCGGAGGACGTCACCGTGCAGGTGCTGACCCAGTGCCGCGATCACATCATCCGCCGCACCTTCGAGGCCGTCAAGGGTGCGCCCCGTGCGGTGATCCACTTCTACAACTCCACCTCGGTGGCCCAGCGTGAGCAGGTGTTCCACAAGAGCAAGGAAGAGATCAAGAAGATCGCCACCGACGGTGCCAAGTTGGTCAAGCAGCTCAGCGAGGAGTACGAGGGCAACTTCCTGTTCGAGTACAGCCCGGAGAGCTTCACCGGCACCGAAGTGGACTACGCCGTGGATGTGTGCAACGCCGTGCTGGACATTATGCAGCCCACCCCGGACCGCCCGATGATCATCAACCTGCCGGTCACCGTGGAAATGAGCATGCCCCATGTGTATGCCAACCAGATCGAGTACTGCGACAAGCACCTGAAGTACCGTGACAGCGTCATCATCTCCACCCACCCCCACAACGACCGCGGCACCGGCGTGGCCTGCGCCGAGCTGGCCGTGCTGGCCGGTGCCCAGCGTGTGGAGTGCTGCCTGTTCGGCAACGGTGAGCGCACCGGCAACGTGGATGCCGTCACCCTGGCCATGAACCTGTACAGTCACGGCGTGGATCCCAAGCTGGACTTTTCGGATATGCCCGGCATCTGCGCCACCTATGAGCGTGTGACCCGGATGCCCATCTACCAGCGCAGCCCCTACGCCGGTCAGCTGGTGTTTGCCGCCTTCTCCGGCAGCCATCAGGACGCCATTGCCAAGGGCATGGCCTACCGCAAGGAGCACGGCGAGCACCGCTGGACCTGCCCCTATATCCCGGTGGACCCCCACGACATCGGCCGCACCTACGACGCCGACGTCATCCGCATCAACAGCCAGAGCGGTAAGGGCGGCATCGGCTTTGTGCTGGAGCAGAACTATGGCTACAACCTGCCCCCCAAGATGCGTGAGGCCCTGGGCTACAAGGTCAAGAGCGTGTCCGACCACAGCCACAAGGAGCTGAGTGCCGGAGAGGTGCTGCACATCTTCGAGGACACCTTCCTCAACCGCCGCAAGCCCCTCAATGTCATCGAGGCACACTTTGCTCAGGTCAACGGCATCACCGCCACGGTCACGCTGGACCTGAACGGCCAGCGCAAGGTGGTCACCTCGGTGGGCAACGGCCGTCTGGACGCCGTGGCCAACGCCATCCAGAGCGCCACCGGCATGGAGTTCCATCTGGAGAACTACTCCGAGCACAGTCTGGACGAGGGCTCCACCTCCCGTGCCGCCTCCTATGTGGGCCTGACCTGGGGCGACGGCACCGTCACCTGGGGTGCCGGTACTGACACGGATATCATCGTGGCCGGTGTCAAGGCACTGGTGAGCGCGATCAATAATAAGTAAAAAGGCTTTTTTAAAAGGAGAGTACCACCATGGGAATGACCCTGACGCAGAAGATCCTTGCCGCACATGCCGGGCTTGCCGAGGTCAAGGCAGGCCAGCTCATCAACGCAAAGCTGGACATCGTGCTGGGCAACGACATCACCACCCCCGTTGCCATCAACGAGTTTGAGCGCGCTGGTTTCGACAGCGTGTTCGACAAAGAGCACATCGCCATCGTGCTGGACCACTTTGTGCCCAACAAGGACATCAAGAGTGCCACCCAGTCCAAGCAGTGCCGCGAGTTCGCCAACAAATACGATATCCTCAACTTCTACGATGTGGGCCAGATGGGCATCGAGCACGCCCTGCTGCCCGAAAAAGGCATCGTGACCGCCGGTGACTGCGTCATCGGTGCGGACAGCCACACCTGCACCTACGGTGCACTGGGTGCCTTCTCCACCGGCGTTGGCTCCACCGACATGGCCGCCGGTATGGCCACCGGCATGGCATGGTTCAAGGTGCCCTCTGCCATCAAGTTTGTGCTCAAGGGCAAGTTCAGCCCCCGCGTGTCCGGCAAGGACCTGATCCTGCACATCATCGGCATGATCGGTGTGGACGGTGCCCTGTACAAGAGCATGGAGTTCACCGGCCCCGGCGTTGCCTCCCTGACCATGGACGACCGCCTGTGCATCTGCAACATGGCCATCGAGGCCGGTGCCAAGAACGGCATCTTCCCGGTGGACGAGGTGACCAAAGCCTACCTCAAGGGCCGCAGCCAGCGTGAGCCGGTGTATTACGAAGCCGACCCGGATGCCGAATACGAAAAGACCATTGAGATCGACCTGTCCGCTCTGGAGCCCACCGTCAGCTACCCGCACCTGCCGGAGAACACCCACCTTGCCAGCGAGGGCAAGGAGATCAAAATTGACCAGGTGGTCATCGGCAGCTGCACCAACGGCCGCCTGGAGGACATGGAAGCTGCTTACAATGTGCTCAAGGGCAAGCACATCGCCAAGGGCGTGCGCGGCATCATCATCCCCGCCACCATGGCCGTGTACAAGGAGTGCATCCTGCGCGGCTGGACCACCGCCTTCATTGATGCAGGCTGCATCGTGTCCACTCCCACCTGCGGCCCCTGCCTGGGCGGCTACATGGGCATTCTGGCCGAGGGCGAGCGCTGCGTTTCCACCACCAACCGCAACTTTGTGGGCCGCATGGGCCATGTGAAGAGCGAGGTCTATCTGGCTTCTCCCGCCACCGCCGCCGCCAGCGCCCTCACCGGCTATATCACCGACCCCCGCACGGTCTGATTGGAAAGGAGAACAACAATGAACGCAAAAGGTTCTGTTTTCAAATACCCGGATAACGTGGACACCGATGTCATCATCCCGGCCCGCCACCTGAACACCCAGGACGCCAAGGAGCTGGCCAGCCACTGCATGGAGGACATCGACAAGGATTTCGTCAAGAACGTGAAGGACGGCGACATCATGGTGGGCGGCTGGAACTTCGGCTGCGGCTCCTCCCGTGAGCACGCTCCCCTGTGCATCAAGACCGCCGGCATCTCGGTGGTCATCGCCAAGAGCTTTGCCCGCATCTTCTACCGCAACAGCATCAACATCGGCCTGCCCATCATGGAGTGCCCGGAGGCTGTGGACGCCATCAGCGCAGGCGACACCGTGAGCGTGGACTTTGACACCGGCGTCATCACCGACGAGACCAACGGCAAGATGTTCCACGCCGAGCCGTTCCCGCCGTTCATCCAGGAGATCATCTCCGCCGGCGGCCTGATGAAGTCGATCAAGGCAAAGAAGTAAGGAGAAACCAATGGAAAAGAACATTGCTGTCATCTGGGGCGACTGCTCCAGCCCGGAGATCGTCAAGCAGACCATCCGCGTGCTTGACAAGGTGGCCGAAAAATACGGCCACACCTTCCACTACACCGACGCCGCCATGGGCGGTGAAGCCATCGACAAATACGGCGACCCCCTGCCCCAGCAGGAGCTGGACAAGTGCCTGGCCGCCGACAGCGTGCTGCTGGGTGCCGTGGGCGGCCCCAAGTGGGAGGGCCTGCCCGGGGAACAGCGCCCGGAAAAGGGCCTGCTGCGCCTGCGCGCCGGCATGGGCCTGTACTCCAACAATCGCCCGGCCAAGATCTGGCCCCAGCTGGCCCCGGCCAGCCCCCTGAAGCCGGAGATCGTGGCGCAGGGCATCGACTTCATCATCGTGCGTGAGCTCATCGGCGGCGTGTACTTCGGCAATCACGAGACCCACACGCTGGAAAACGGCGAGAAGCAGGCCATCGACTCCATGCCCTACTCCGAGCACGAGATCGAGCGCATCGGCCGCATCGGCTTTGAGACCGCCCAGAAGCGCCGCAAGAAGCTGTGCTGCGTGGACAAGGCAAACGTGCTGGACACCAGCCGCCTGTGGCGCAGCGTGATGCACCGCCTGCAGGCCGAGTACCCCGACGTGGAATACAGCGAGATGTTCGTGGACAACTGCGCCATGCAGATCGTGAAGAATCCTGCCCAGTTCGACGTCATCGTCACCGAGAACATGTTCGGCGACATCCTGTCCGACGAGGCTTCCATGATCACCGGTTCCATCGGCATGATCCCGTCCTCCAGCCTGGGCGACGGCACCCGCGGCCTGTACGAGCCCATCCACGGCTCCGCCCCCGACATTGCAGGCAAGGACATCGTCAACCCCACCGCCTGCATCCTGTCGGCTGCCATGATGCTGCGCTACTCCTTCGGCATGACCGAGGAGGCCGATGCCATCGAGAATGCCGTGAACAAGGTGCTGGACAAGGGCCTGCGCACCGCCGACAACATGAGCGAGGGCTGCACCTGCCTGAGCTGCACCGCCATGGGCGACGCCATCCTGGCGGAGATCTGATTTTTTCCACAACAGCAAAAAGGAGCGGCTCCGCGCGGAGCCGCTCCTTTTGTGTTATGTGTGCAATCAAATTTACTTGGTGCCGTAGATACGGTCGCCGGCATCGCCCAGACCGGGAACGATGTAGCCGTTCTCGTTCAGGTGGTCGTCCTGTGCACCGAGGTAGATGTCCACATCGGGGTGTGCCTCGTGCAGGGCCTTGATGCCTTCCGGAGCAGCGATCAAACCGATGAACTTGATGCGCTTTGCACCGTGCTTCTTGATCTGGGTGATGGCGTCAATGGCGCTGCCGCCGGTTGCCAGCATCGGGTCCAGGACCAGAACGTCGCGCTCTGCAATGTCCTTGGGCAGCTTGCAGAAGTACTCCACGGGCTGCAGGGTCTCCTCGTCGCGGTACAGGCCGATGAAGCCGACCTTTGCGGCGGGCAGCAGGGTCAGCATGCCGTCCAGCATGCCCATGCCGGCGCGCAGGATGGGCACCAGAGCCAGCTTACGGCCTGCCAGGACCTTGGTCTTTGCCATGGTGATGGGAGTTTCGATCTCCACTTCCTCCAGAGGCAGGTCACGGGTGGCTTCGTAGCACAGCAGAGTCGCGATCTCGCCAACAAGGTCACGGAACTCCTTGGTGCCGGTCTGTTTGTTGCGCAGGATGCTGATCTTGTGCTGCAACAGCGGATGCTCAACGATCATCGGGGTCATAAAAACACGCTCCTTATTTTCAATAGATCCATTTCTATCGGATACGACGTTATGCTTTTGCGGCAGCCTCGGCGGCAAGGCGCTCGGCGCGCTCCCGCTCGGCCTGGCTCAGGCGGTGGTAATCCGGCAGCAGAGCCTCCGGCAGAACTGCCTGTCCGGCTTCGGCCATCTGCTTGGCCACCAGTGCCACGGCAGCGGCCCGGCCGCCCCGCAGGGCCGGGGGCGTTTCGAGCACACCCGGCACACTGCCGTATTTATTATAGCACAGAGATGCGCCATCACCAACAAAAAACAGGGGTTTTTTGCAATTTTCTACAAATTGGGCAAGGTCTGCCACGGCGCGGGCATCGTCCTCCAGCAGGCGCTGGTGGGTGGCCAGATCAAACGCAGCGCTGTACACCTGCGCGCGGCGGGCATCCAGTGCACAGAGCACCGTGCCCTCGCCGGTGTGGGCCGCTGCCAGTGCTTCCAGCGTGGAAACCGGCGCGCACAGCGTCTCCCGGGGGAAGGCCAGGCCTTTGACAGCGGCCAGACCGATGCGCAGGCCGGTAAAGCTGCCGGGGCCGGCGTTCACGCCATACAGGTCGATGTCGGCGCAGGTCATGCCGCAGGTTTTCAGGCAGGTGTCGACCATCGGCATCAGCGTCTCGCTGTGGGTCATGCCCGCGTCCAGATAGACCTCGTACAGCAGGCGGTCATCCTGCAGCAGGGCCACGCCCGCCGTCTTTCCGGCGGTGTCCACGGCCAGAATGTTCATACCTCTACCCCCTCGATGGTGATCTTGCGGGTATTCTCATCCACCCGCTCAATGTTCACATGGATCGGCTGTTCCAGTGCCAGCAGGTCGGCAAAATTCTCGCTCCACTCTGCCGCCACGATGGCCCCCTGATCCAGATAGTCATAGAACCCGGCCGCGCACAGATCGTTCTCGGTGGAAATGCGGTACAGGTCAAAGTGGGCCAGCGGCCGCGGCCCGCGGTAATAGTTCACGATGGCAAAGGTGGGGCTGCTCACCGGGTCGGTGCAGCCAAGGCCCTCGGCCAGACCCTCGGTAAAGGCCGTTTTGCCTGCGCCCAGCCCCCCGGTAAAGGCAATGAGTGCCCCGGGCTGCAGCACAGCCGCCATGCGCTTGCCCAGCGCCACCGTCTCGGCGCGGGAATGGGTGATGTATTCTGCCATGGAGTTTCCCTCCCAATCATCAAAAAAGGATGGCAGTGCTCTGCCATCCCTTAGTATAGTATACTTTTTGCAAAAGCGCAATGCCAGCTTTGCTCAGGCAGCCTGCTGTGTGCTGTCGGCCGCAGCCTGCACGGCCCGCAGCCGGGCATCCTGATCGCCGCTCAATACCGGGAAAGACGCCACCGCGTGGGGCCGCCGCCCGCCCTGATTGTTGTACCAGATGATATCATCCGCACCGTACAGGTTCAGGCCGAAGTCCACGGCTTCGCGCACCGTATCTCCCGCCAGCAGGCGGTTCACAGTCGCCCACAGCATGCTGCGGGAGTACACCGTGTACACATTGTTCACATAGCCCACCACACAGGCCGCACCGCCGGACAGCAGCGCATCCGCCATGGAAGTGTCCAGATGCCCGCTCTTGCCGTAGAACTCACAGGTCTCCGACAGAATGATCGTGTCCTTCAGCGCACCGCTGCGATAAGCCGCCCGGAAAAACCCCGCCGTGACGGCATAGGCCCCGTTCACCTTGATGATGCGGTGGTTCAGCAGATCCATGCCGTAGCGCAGATCGTTCCAGAAGGTAGATTTCTCGGTCAGCAGCAGCACAGGCGCGGTGGCCGTGCGCTTCCACAGCCAGCCGTACTCGTAAGTATAATAGGCACCGTGAGTGCTCAGCACGCACAGGTCGTAGTTGTTCATGCGGCGCAGATCGGCCACAGTCACCGTCGTGTCCAGTTTGGTATCCAGCCCCACCGAGGTCCAGTAGCTCTGCATATAGGCGTAGTTGGGGTAGCGGCTGCTGTTGACCGTGTCGTCAAAGGCATAGTACAGCATCGCGGTGCCATAGGTGCCGTTCTGCGCGGTCTGCTGTGCTGCCTCTGCCAGCTGCAGGTCGGCAGCGGTATTTTCCTCATCCGGGTCCTCCAGCAGGATGCCGCCCAGCGCGCCGCAGCTGTAGGAGAAGCTCACCATGCCGTTTTCCTCGTCGGCATAAATGGAGCCCTTTGCCACCAGCCCCTGCTGCACCAGGTCGTCCAGCTGTTCCAGCGCCGCTGCCTTACGGTCCGCCGCCGACATGGCGGCGTAGTCCGCACTGTCGGTCAGGGCGGTAACGGCAGCGTCTGCCTGCTGCATCTCGGTCGCTTCCGAAGCGGTCAGGCTCTGCACCGGTGCGGCAGTATCCGCGTCCGGCTCTGCAGCCCATGCGGCCGGCACTGCCAATACCAGCAGCACCACGGCGCACACCGCGCAGAGCAGGCGGCGGGGCATCGTTTGTTGTTTCATCATTTTCCCATCCTTCAGGAGCTGCACACATCCTCCGTGCGCCCCGTTCCCGGCACAAGTGCTGCCTCCTCGTCCGCCGCTTTGGGCGCGGCCGGCACAGGCGGCAAACCCCACTTCTGCCACCTTCATTGTAGAAGCTCCCCCGCCCTTTGTCAAGCGTCCGCACCCGATTTTGCAAAGCTGTCACACCCTGTTTCTTGCAATGGCCGGGCAGAGTGTGTATAATAAGGATAAACTGGGGTCATATTGCTCGGCGCTGTGTGAGTTCCGGTGTCATCTGCTGATCAGAAAGGATGTGCTTCATTGGAAAGCATTCGACAATATTGGAAACGGACTGACAAGGTCTACCTGCTGCTGTGCATCTTCAGCAGCACCATGGCGGTGCTGGCACTGGCGTCCTGGGCCGCCAAACAGGGCAACGGGTTTGCCACCGACGCGGTCACCGGCCAGATCACCGGCATCGGCGACTACCGCCGTGCGCTGGTGCAGGCCGGTGCGGCCGGGATCGGTCTGGTCATCGCGCTGCTGCTGTCCTGCATCGACTACCGCAGCCTTGTCAAGGTGTGGCCGGTGCATGTAGTGCTGACCTGGGGCCTGGTTCTGCCCACCCTGTTCATCCGCAACGTTTCGGTCGGCCCGCTCACCATCGGCTACAACGCCGGTGATACCGACAACTACTCCTGGTACAAGCTGGGCGGCTTTACCTTCCAGCCCACAGAGCTGGCCAAGATCAGCTTCATCCTCACCTTTGCCATGCATCTGAACAATGTGCGCAGCCACATCAATGAGCCCAAGGAACTGGCCAAGCTGCTGCTGCACCTGCTGGTGCCCATTGCCATCATCCATGTGCAGGGCGACGACGGCACAGCCATCATCTACGGCATCATCGGCTGCTGCATGATGTTTGCCGCAGGCCTGAGCTGGAAGTATATCCTGGGTGCCGCCGCAGCGGCCGGTGCAGCGGTAGCGGTGGCCTTCGCCTTTTTCAGCGACAAGATCGGCAAGGGCTACCAGTGGTACCGCATCCTGGCCGTTATTGACCCGGAGAACACCACCGGCTGGGCCCCCAGCGAAGCGGTGTGGAAGAACATCATCTACCAGCAGCAGCGCGGAGAGATCGCCATCGGCTCCGGCGGCATCTTCGGCAACGGGCTGTTCGGCGGCCGGTACTACAGTGTACCAAATGCCCACAACGACTTTATCCTGAGCTGGATCGGCAACTCTGCCGGTTTTGTGGGCTGCTGCGTGGTGCTGGGCGTGCTGTTCGCGCTGGTGGTCAAGACCTTTGCCACCGGTGCCCGCAGCGAAGACCTGCTGGGCAGCTACATCTGTGCCGGCATCGGCGGAGCCCTGATGGCTCAGATCGCGGTGAACGTGGGCATGAACCTGCGCCTGTTGCCGGTCATCGGCGTCACGCTGCCCTTCTACTCCGCCGGCGGCAGTTCGGTGCTGATGCTGTACATCTGCGTCGGACTGGTGCTCTCGGTCTACAGTCACAACACCAAAAGCCTGTTCGGCTGACCGGTTCCCGGTCCTTCACGGACGAAGCATTCTGCTTCGTCCGTTTTTTTGTTGCGGTACGATCCCTTTCGACATCATTTGCAACAAAAACGTAATATTTTTAGTGACATTTTTGTTGCAAAAGCGTCTGTTTTGTGCTAAAATGAAAGCAAAAACAGCGTGCACTTCTGTTGCGGTATATCAAATGATTGTTGCACTTTGTCCGTCTTGATTTTTCGCACACATTCAGGAGGGGATTCGTATGGCAACTCTGCGGGTTCATGATTCAACGGAATATTGGAAGAAAACAGATCTGATGGTAAAACCGGCCTCCTACCCCATAGCGGTCGGGTATGACGTTCCCAGCGTCGATACGATCCATCGGCCTCTGACGCTGGATCTTTCCGAAGTCTCCCACGAGGATCGGGTCTACTGGGCGGTGCGCCGGGCACAGGATATTCTTTTGTCCTCGCTGGCGCTGGTGGCGCTTTCGCCTCTGCTGCTGGTCACCTATGCGGCCATCTGGATCGACAGCCCCGGTGCCCGCCCCATTTTCACCCAGCAGCGGGTAGGACGCAACGGCAAGCTGTTCAAGATGTACAAGTTCCGCACCATGTGCCCGGACGCAGAACAGAAGCTCAAGGACCTGATGGATCACAATGAGAAGGACGGCCCTGTGTTCAAGATGAAGAACGACCCCCGCATCACCCGGGTGGGCAAGTTCCTGCGCAAGACCAGCATCGACGAGCTGCCCCAGCTCTTCAACGTGCTGAAGGGCGAAATGAGCATCGTCGGCCCGCGCCCGGCACTGCCCCGTGAGGTCACACAGTATACCGCCTATGAGTGGCAGCGGCTGTATGTGACCCCCGGCCTGAGCTGCTACTGGCAGATCGCACCTCATCGCGACCAGCTGAGCTTTGAAGAGTGGATGGACCTGGACATCAAGTATGTCCACGAGCGCAGCTTCCTGGTGGACTGGAAGATCATCTTCTGCACCTTCCGCGCCATGCTGTTTGGTCATGGCGCATAACATCGTATCGCAAAAAATCCCCGCTGTGCAGCTTGATATGAACCCCAAAAGTTAGACAAAAAAACGAATTAAGCGGCCCTAACGGTCTGAATTCTGTATTGCACAGGACTCAGGCCGTTTAGTTTTAATTTAATTCGGCGGTTGTTGTAATAGTCGATGTAATCGACAATAGCCTTTTCAAGCTGGTCAATGGAATCAAATTTTTCCAGATAGAACAGTTCCGTCTTGAGCAGTCCGAAGAAGTTCTCGGCAACAGCATTGTCCAAACAAGTGGCTTTCCGAGACATACTTTGCGTAATTCCTTTTGCTTTCAGTAGATTCTGGTAGGACTTCATCTGGTATTGCCAGCCCTGATCCGAATGCAGAATCAGATTGTCAACTTTGTCCGGCAGCTTTTGAAAAGCACCTTCCAGCATATCCGTGATTTGCTTAAAGTTCGGATGGCGGCTCAGATTGTAGCTGACAACTTCGCCATTGAACAAATCAAGAATTGGAGACAGGTAGAGTTTCTGGTCGTTCACTTTGAACTCGGTAATATCTGTGACCCATTTCCGATTCGGCTGGTTTGTCTTGAAATGCCGTTCCAGCAGGTTTGGAGCTACTTCTCCAACTTCGCCTTTGTAAGAACTGTACTTCCTTTTTGCACGAACCTGACAGACTAAACCAAGCTGCTTCATGAGTTTCCGAACCGTCTTGTGGTTCACACAAATATCGTTGTTATGCAGTTCTTTTGTGATTCTGCGGTATCCGTATCGTTTTTTGTTCTCGTTGAAGA
>ERZ773169.1368-NODE-1368-length-21865-cov-5.491518_pt1 | contig 21865 bp, 26 predicted proteins | sample MGYA00580536_ERZ773169 | MGnify/ENA primary metagenome ERZ773169 (study PRJEB29015, sample SAMEA2737814) | human gut metagenome | biome: human gut; feature: human-associated habitat; material: faeces | place: China | collected 2012 ...
AAGATGAGGGGGAGTTAAGAGGGGGATAAGAAACCATTCGGTGTCTTATCCCCCTTTTGCCCCCGCCGCCGGGCGGCGGCAATGCACACGCCATGTCATGGCGAACATCCCCCTTCCAGGGAGGGCGTTTTTCGCCTCCAGCGGCGCACCGCTGTACCGGCGGAAGGTATACCGTCTGCTGACGGTCAAAAAGGGGACGGCAAAAACTCCGAATTGACACTTGCTGAAAAGAGTGAGCTATTTTATAATAAGATAAACACATGGGAGGATTTTTTTATGACTGACGAAAAGATCGCGCGTATCAACGCGCTTGCAAAAAAATCAAAGACGGAAGGCCTTACCGAGGCGGAAAAGCAGGAGCAGCAGGCGCTCCGCGCGGAATATATCGCGGATTTCCGAAAAAACCTCAAGAGTCAGCTCGACAGCACGGTAGTCATCAATCCGGATGGCACCTCCTACAGGCTCCGTCAGGACAAGGGTGACAAATGATGCACCTGCCGGAGTATGCGGCGCGCGCGGTCGAGCGTCTGGAACAGGCCGGGTTTGAGGCCTGGGCGGTCGGCGGCTGTGTGCGCGACAGCCTGCGCGGCGTCCGGCCGCACGACTGGGACTTGTGTACGGCGGCAGCGCCGGAGGAGATGCTGCGCGTTTTCGAGGGCGAACAGGTCATTGAGACCGGTCTCAAACACGGCACACTGACCGTGATGCTGGACGGCAGTCCGCTCGAAATCACGACCTACCGCACGGACGGCAGCTATTCGGACGGCCGTCACCCGGACGGCGTGCGCTTTGTGCGCAGCATCCGTGAGGACCTCGCGCGGCGCGATTTCACGGTCGGCGCGATGGCGTGGCATCCTGAACGCGGGCTTTTTGACCCGTTCGGCGGTCAGAACGACCTGAAAAACCGCATTCTGCGTGCGGTCGGAGATCCGGATACGCGCTTTACTGAGGATGCGCTGCGCATTCTGCGCGGCGTGCGCTTTGCGTCCGAGCTTGGCTTTGCGATCGAGGAGAACACCGCTGCGGCGATGCGGCGGCAGCTCGTCCGCCTTTCCTGCGTTGCAGCAGAGCGCGTGCGCGAGGAGCTGACGCGGCTGCTGTGCGGCCGTTGGGCGCAGCGCACGCTGCTGAAATACAACGACATCATCGGCGCGGCGCTGCCTGAGCTCGTGCCGATGTTCGGCTGCACACAGGATAATCCGCATCACTGTTACGACGTCTGGGGGCATACCGTTCGCGCGGTCGGGCAGGTTCCGTCTGATCCCTGTCTGCGGTGGGCGATGCTGCTGCACGACAGCGGAAAACCGGCCTGCAAGACCGTAGACGAGCAGGGGATCGGTCACTTCCGAGGCCACCCGAAGCAAAGCCGCGCGCTTGCGGCCACGCTGCTGCCGCGCCTGCGGTTCTCGAAGCAGGACACCGAGCGCATTCTGCTGCTCGTCGAGCAGCATGACCGCCCGCTCGGGGACAGCGAAAAGCTCGTCCGCCGCAGTCTTGCACGCCTTGGAGAGGCACGGTTCCGCGACCTGCTCATGATCAAAAAAGGGGATGCGGTCGGTCAGAACACGCAGCCGTGGGATGTCGGCACGCTGTGCGCGACAGAAAGAATGCTGAACGAGGTGCTGCGACAGAACGCCTGTCTGTCTCTGAGGCAGCTCGCGGTGAACGGGCACGATATGCAGGCGCTCGGCCTCGACGGTGCGGCTATCGGGGAGATGCTGAGCTATCTTCTGGACGCGGTGCTCGACGACGAGAGCCGAAACCGGCGGGAGACCCTGCTGCGGCTCGCCCGGACAGAAATGGAGGAAAAATATGGACAACACAGAGAATAAAGAGCTGTTCCTCTCGACCTTTCGCAAGAATGTGCAGCGTCCCGGCGCGGAAAAGCTGCTTGCATGGATGGAGACGACCGACTTTTTCACTGCGCCCGCCTCGACGCGCTTTCATGCGGCATATGAGGGCGGCCTGCTCGATCATTCGATGAACGTCTACAATGTGCTCATTTCCAAGCACTTCGATCCGGCGTCCGATGATATCGAGAGCTTTACGATCGTGTCGCTGCTGCACGATCTGTGCAAGGCCGGATTTTACAAGACCGAGCTGCGGAACCGCAAAAATGACCGCGGCGAATGGGAAAAGGTGCCGGTATACACGGTCGACGATCAGTTTCCCTACGGTCACGGCGAGAAAAGCGTGTATCTGATCGAGCGCTTCATGCGCCTGCGCACCGAGGAGGCCATGGCCATCCGGTGGCACATGGGCGGCTTTGACGAGTCGGTCAAGGGCGGCAGCTTCGCCCTTGCGCACGCCTTCGAGAAGTATCCGCTCGCGGTAAAGCTGCATCTTTCCGATCTGGAAGCGACCTATCTGCACGAAAACAGGAGTGAATGAGCATGAAAACCCAGATCTTTACCCTGAAAACCGAACGGCAGGGCTATTATGATATCACGCGGACCGTGCGCGAGGCCGTGCGCGAGTCGGGCATTCAGAGCGGCATTGCGGTCGTTTTCTGCCCGCACACGACCGGCGCGATCACGATCAACGAGAACGCTGACCCGGACGTGAAGCATGACCTGACGCTCGGTCTTGATGCGGCGTTCCCTGACCGCGCGGCGTTCCGGCACGCCGAGGGGAACTCGGACGCGCATTTGAAATGCTCGACCGTCGGCGCGAGCGAGACCATCCTCATCGAGGACGGGAAGCTGCTGCTCGGTATCTGGCAGGGCGTCTACTTCTGTGAGTTCGACGGCCCGCGCACGCGCAAGTATTTTGTGAAAATCATGGAGGACAGGGGATAGCGGTTGCATTTATCCCGTCTGTTTGCTATGATAAAGAAAAACAAAGACAATACCGCACGGCTGAGCAGGAGCGCTCTGCGCAGGACGCTGATGCCCGGCTTGTGTGATGCTGCCTGAAACAAGGAGAAAATGTCATGGAAGCACTGGAATGTATCAAAACGCGCCGCAGTGTGCGCAAATTCACCGAAGAAGCGGTAAGTCGCGAGCAGATGGCGGAGGTCGTTGCCGCCGCAGCCTATGCGCCGAGCTGGAAGAACACGCAGACCGCGCGCTATTATTTCGTCACGGACAAGGAGAAGATCGCGCGTCTCGCGTCCGACTGCATGATGGATTTTGCGTACAACCAGAAGACCGCCTCGCACGCACCGGCGCTCGTTATCCTGACGACGATCACCGGCCGCTCCGGCTTTGAGCGCGACGGCAGCTTCTCGACCTCCAAGGGCACGCACTGGCAGTCGTTCGACGCCGGCATTGCCGCTGAGGCGTTCTGCCTTGCTGCGCACGCATACGGTCTCGGCACGGTCATCATGGGCGTTTTCGAGGAGAGCGAGGTTCGCAAGGTGATCGAGCTTCCGGAGGGGGAAGAGGTCGCTGCGATCATCGCCATCGGCCATCCGGCAGAGCAGCCGCAGGCTCCCGCACGCAAGGACGTCGATACCCTGCTGCGAGTGATCGACTAACAATTACATCCTAAAGGAGAGCACGGATTATCATCCGTGCTCTTTTTTCGCGCCAAGGACAATTTCTGCCCCATGTCTGGCGGTCGCAGCGACGGGAAAAACGCTCTGTACCGAATGGCCGCGCACTGTTATGCGCGGCGGATAACGCAAAGTAAATTCAGGGCATAACAGCGTCCCATAAGCGAATCGACGCCCGGAACCGAGCCTCCGTAACTCCCGTTTCGCCGCGCGACCGAAGGGAGTCGCGGCGCAAAGGAGGGTTTGGGGGGGAGTCAAGAGGGGGCAGGGGAACCATACGGTGCCCTTGCCCCCTTTTGCCCCTGCCGTGGGCACGGCATTCTCCGGCCGCCGAAGGCGGCAAATGGACACGCTCACTTTGAGCGTAAAGTCGCCTCCAGCGGCGAGCCGCTGTATCGGCGGAAGGTATACCCACTGCTGAGGGTAAGGAGAGGGGGGGCGGCGTGGCCTGCCTGACAGGCGGTTTCTAACACTGAAAAAAATCTTTGGAATTTTTTCAAAAAAACGCTTGACTTTATCGTTAGCATATGCTAACTTATATACAGGTTAGCCGAGGCTTACTGATACGCCCGATGACCGGTATCGTTCGTACGGAACCGAACGGTACGGATAAAATAAAACAACTTCCTCTGTATTTTGCGCATTGATCCGAACATAACAGACCATATAAGGACTGCGTGGCCGTATGGCTAACCGCGGCCGCGCTGTTCGGAAAACGCCGGATGAAACAGGCCGGAGATGGACAGGATAAGAGTGAGAAGAAAGGGGCGTCAGATACCATGGAAAACCAGCTCGACCGACTGCTTGCCGCGTACTGCTCACCGGCGCTCGCCGGCATCAAGCCTGCAAATCTTGTTTCCTGCGACCGCACGATCTATCCCGATCTGCCGGAGCAGCTCGAGACCTACCGCGAAGCGTTCGCGCCGCGCGGAATGCGCTTCGAGATCGTCTGTGCGTGCCGCGCACGGTATCTGCTTCTCGTGTACAACGAGGCGCAGCTCGAGCGCTATATGCAGGATGAAAGAGTACAGCATGTGCTCCGACGCTTTGGCTATCCGGTCGGCAGTCCGCTTCCCGAACTGCTCGCGGTGCTGAGAAAGCGTATCGCCTGCACGGATGGCTTTCCGCATGAGATCGGACTGTTTCTGGGCTATCCGATCGAGGATGTGGTCGGGTTTATTCGATATTCCGGTCGCGGCTGCAAGCTCAGCGGCTACTGGAAGGTATACGGCGACGCCGAAGCTGCGTCCCGCTTGTTTGACCGCTTATCGCGGGTATGTCACGCAGTAACAAAACGAGTAGAGCAGGGCGAAACGCTGCTCGAGGTTTTCGCGGCGGCATAAATGCGTACAGCATATATTTACTACTAAAAACAACTAAAAGGAGCTAAACTGACATGAGCAAAGCAGCAGTTATTTTCTGGAGCCAGACCGGCAACACCGAGCAGATGGCAAACGCAATCGCAGAGGGCATCCGCGAGGGCGGCATGGAGTGCGACCTGCTGAACGTAGCAGACACCAACCCGGCTGACGCAGCAGCATATGCGAAGATTGCTCTGGGCTGCCCGGCGATGGGCGCAGAGGTTCTCGAGGAAACCGAGTTCGACCCGTTCTTCACCGAGCTGGAGAGCAAGATTTCCGGCCGCAAGGTCGCTCTGTTCGGCTCTTACGGCTGGGGTGACGGCCAGTGGATGCGCGACTGGGTACAGCGTACCAACGACGCAAACGCTGTCATCTACACCGATGAGGGCCTGATCGTCAACGAGACCCCGGACGACGATGCGCTGGCAAAGTGCAAGGAGTTCGGCAAGGGCTTCGCAGCATTCTAAATCATCGCCCCAAATCTGCATCTCCATACATATATCCTTAACCTATCCCGAGCGCTGCGCCGAACGCGCGGAGCGCATATTAGATAGGGTTTTCGCAGAAAACCCATGAAAAGTGCGAGCTTTGCCCGTGCTTTTCATACCAGAAAAGCAATACTGTGTGTCGCTTGCGGCGCGCAGATTGCGACCCTGGCTTTATCCGGGCGCAGCCCGGTGAAGCCAATCTCGTTTGAAATTGTAGTTTCAAACGAATAATTTTCGGTCGTAACTGCCGCGACGGCGGCGGTTATGATACAAATATCCTTTCTTGTCCCGGGGGAAACCCCAAACCTGGTACGCTGCCCGGCGTACCCGTAACAGAGCCCGCAGTTGTCCGGAACAACGGCTGCGGGCTTCCTCCTGTCCGGAGGTATTTTCCCGGAAATGACGGATGGAAACGGACATCCTGCAATTATGCCTTTCCGTCCTTTTGCGAGAATATACAATTAGCACAGACGAACTCACAGTAGTGTTGTGTAGATTAGCCAAAGTTAACTGAATGAGGTTGACAAGAAAGGTTAGCGGTGGTAAACTGCGTATGTTAAAGGGGTTAGTACCTACTAACCCAAACCGAAAAGACATAGATCACAGCAAAGGAGAGGGTCACTATCATGCCGCTTACACTGATGGACATCGGCGTCGAAACGACGGTAAAAGCCATTCGGGGAAAGGATCAAACACGCAAGTTTCTGCAAAATCTGGGTTTTGTTGAGGGCGCAAAGGTGATCGTTGTGTCGTCTCTCGCCGGAAATGTGATCGTGTCGGTAAAGGACGCGCGCGTTGCGATTTCCGAGCAGATGGCGTCGCGTATCATGGTCTGAACAGGGGGTAAACAACAATGAGCAATCTGAGAAACACGCCGGTCGGCTCCACTGTCACCGTGCGCAAGATCGAGGGTGAGGGCGCGACCCGCCGCCGTATCATGGATATGGGCATCACGCGCGGCGCGGAGATCTTCGTCCGCAAGGTAGCGCCGCTGGGCGATCCGGTCGAGATCACCGTTCGCGGCTACGAGCTTTCGCTGCGCAAGGCTGACGCGGAAATGATCCTCGTCGACTGAGTTCCGTCATTTCTGTGAGTTGCCTTTAGACAACTCTAAAGTGCGGAAAACAGCAAAATCAGTTAAAATTTTTTTTAGATATGGGTTAGCGTGTACTAATTGAGTTAGCGCATGCTGACGAGAAAGGGGAACAAACATGTCAATTCGTTTGGCACTTGCCGGCAACCCGAACTGCGGCAAGACGACCATGTTCAACGATCTGACCGGTGCGACGCAGTATGTCGGCAACTGGCCGGGCGTTACGGTCGAGAAGAAGGAAGGCAAGTTCAAGGGCGACAAGGAAGTTACGATCACTGACCTGCCGGGTATTTACTCGCTGTCTCCGTACACGCTCGAGGAGGTCGTAGCACGCGACTATCTCGTAAACGAGAAGCCGGACGCCATCATGAACCTCGTTGATGCGTCCAACATCGAGCGTAACCTGTACCTGTCCACCCAGCTGCTTGAAATGGGCATCCCGGTCGTTATCGCGCTGAACATGATGGATATCGTCAAGAAGCGCGGCGACGTGATCGACGTCAAGAAGCTCTCCAAGGAGCTTGGCGTTCCGGTCGTTGAGACCGCAGCCATCAAGGGCGAGGGCACCAAGGAGCTCGTCGAGGCGGCAAAGAAGGCCGCTGCGGCGAAGAACGCTCCGGCAAAGTATGCGTTCTCCGAGACCATCGAGAACGCGCTGACCGAGATCGAAAAGCTGATTGCAGACGTTACCGAGCCGGCACAGCGCCGCTGGTTCGCTGTCAAGCTGTTCGAGCGCGACAGCAAGGTGCAGGCGCGCTTTACGCTCGGCAAGGACGTGCAGGACAAGATCGAGAAGCTCATTTCCGCCGTTGAGGAGGAGCTTGACGATGACGCGGAGTCCATCATCACCGATGAGCGCTATCAGTATATCGGCAAGCTGGTCAAGGACTGTGTAAAGAAAAAGAAAACCGGTCTTTCCACCTCGGATAAGATCGACCACATCGTTACCAACCGAATCCTCGCTCTGCCGATTTTCGCACTGGTCATGTGGCTGGTTTACTACGTTTCCGTCACCACCGCAGGCGGTATCTTTACCGACTGGGCGAACGACGGTGTGTTCGGTGACGGCTGGCATCTGTTCACCATCGGTGCTGCCGACTACGAGGAAGCAACCGCCGAGTACGACGTCCAGATCACCCGCCGCGATGCATGGCTCGAAGCTGCGGACGCAGCAGGCGTAGACACCTTCGCCCTGACCGAGGCGCTTGACGCCGAGGAGCCGGACGAGGCTGCCATCGAGTCCGCCGCTGCTGCTGTTGCCGCTGACCCGGCAGCAAGCTCTGTTGTCGGTACTGCCGAGTTCGAGGACGAGGACTCCGGCGAGGTTACCACCGAGGACGTAAACCTCGCAACCTTTGAGGAAACCATGACCGCTGAGGAGCCGGACCCGGCTGACTTCGGTGTATGGGTACCGGGCATTCCGGTGCTGCTGGAGAAGCTGTTCGCCTCCATGGGCGTCAACGAGGAAGGCTGGGTCTACAGCCTCGTTATGGACGGTATCGTAGCCGGTGTCGGCGCGGTTCTGGGCTTCGTTCCGCAGATGCTCATCCTGTTCTTCTTCCTCGCGATCCTTGAGGACTGCGGCTACATGGCGCGTGTTGCGTTCATCATGGACCGTATCTTCCGTAAGTTCGGCCTGTCCGGCAAGTCCTTCATCCCGATGCTGATCGGCTCCGGCTGCGGCGTACCGGCTGTCATGGCTTCCCGTACCATTGAGCAGGAGCGCGACCGCCGCATGACCATCATGACCACCTGCTTCGTACCGTGCGGCGCCAAGCTGCCGATCATCGCGATGTTCGCAGGCGCGTTCTTTAATGGCTCCGGCACCATCGCATTCTCCGCATACGTTCTGGGCGTGCTGTCCATCATCATCTCTGGCATCATGCTCAAGAAGTTCAAGATCTTCACCGGCGACCCGGCTCCGTTCGTCATGGAGCTGCCGAGCTATCACGTTCCGACCGCCGGCAACGTATTCCGCTCCATGTGGGAGCGCGGCTCCTCCTTCATCAAGAAGGCAGGCACCGTTATCCTGCTGTCCACCATCTTTATGTGGTTCACCCTCGGCTACGGCTGGGAAGGCGGCGCATTCTGCGCGGTATCCGATATTGACAACTCCATCATGGCGCGTATCGGCTCTGTTATCGCTCCGATCTTCACGCTGCCGGGCTTCGGCACATGGAAATCCGCCGTTGCCGCCATTTCCGGTCTGGTCGCAAAGGAGAATGTTGTCGCTACCTTCGGTCAGCTGTATCACTTCGTCGGCGAGGTTGCCGAGGACGGCTCCGAGATCTGGGGCGAGCTGGCTGCGGACTTTACGCAGGTCGGCGCGTATGCCTTCATGGCGTTCAACCTGCTGTGCGCACCGTGCTTCGCGGCAATGGGCGCGATCAAGCGTGAGATGAACAACGGCAAGTGGACTGCACTGGCGATCGGCTACATGTGCGCATACGCATACGTTGTATCCACCATCATTTATCAGATCGGCGGTCTGATCACCGGCGAGCTGACCTTCGGTGTTGGCACGGTCGTTGCCATCGCGTTCATCGCGCTGATCATCTTCCTGCTGTTCCGCAAGCCGGCCAAGGCTGACTCCACCGAGGGCCTGCGCCGCATGAGCGTAGACGCAAACTAACTGTTGACTTTAGAAAGAGGCATATATCATGGGTGATATTATTCTTGGTATTATCGTAGCAGCGATCGTGTTCTTCGCGGCACGCGCGGTGTTCGTCAAGAAGTCGGGCGGCTGCGGCGGCGACTGTGCGCACTGCGGCGGCTGCGGCGCTCACAATCAGACGCCTCACAAAAAGTAAATCGAATGAAAAGAGCGGGCAGTTCAAACGAGCTGCCCGCTCTTTTTGCATTTGCAGGGCAAATGCTGCTCCTGCGTGAAAACGCGCCTTTACGGTCTGTGGCGCACGGCTGACCTGCGGCATAGCCTGTAAGGAAAGGTGCGTGAAGAGATGGAAATTCATGTTGTTCAGCCGGGAGAGAGCCTTTACCGTATTGCGCAGCATTACGGCGTGCCGCCGGCGGCTGTGCTGCGGCAGAACGAGCTGCGTGACCCGAACCGTCTGACACCCGGGGAGTGCATTCTCGTCCCGGTCGGCGGCCGGCAGTATACCGTGCGGCGCGGAGATACGCTCGCCTCGATTGCGGAGGAACAGGGCACGACCGTGCGGCAGCTCTGGCGCGATAATCCGTTTCTCATGGGACAGGACAGGGTTTCGTCCGGACAGACGCTCTATCTTGCGGACAGCGGCGCATATCCGCGGAAAATCGTTCTGGGCGGCGTGCGGCAGGGTGCGGATGCAAGGATGCTGCGCCGTGTGCTGCCGCAGCTGGATTACTTAGCGGTCGCGTCGTTCGGCTTTGACCGCACGGGCCGCATCCCCGGCATACACGCGGAAATTCCGGTACGGCTCGCACGGCGGTATGGCGTCAGACCGGTGTTCGTGCTGACGATGCAGGACGAGAACGGCCGGTTCTCGGGCGAACGCGCCCGTCAGGTGCTGCGCGATCCGGCTGCGCGCGCGAATCTGATCCGCAGCGCCGCGCAGAATGCAGCGGCAGGGGAGTGGGCGGGGATCCTGCTCGATTTTGAGTATCTGATGCCGGAGGACAGGGATGCTTTCTCGGACTTTGTACGAGCGCTGAAGGCACAGCTTGCGTCGGAAAAGCTGGTGCTGCTGCTTGCCCTGCCGCCGAAAACCTGTCGGGGACAGACCGGACTGCTCTGCGAAGCGCATGATTTCCGGGCGCTCGGCAGGAACGCGGATCTTTGTGTGCTGAAAAACGCTTCGGTCACGCTTGGTGCGCCGTCCGCGCTCGCGGACATCGGCAGAATGAATGAGACGGTACGGTATGCGGTCAGCGAAATCCCGGCGAAAAAGCTGCTGTGCAGCCTGCCGGCAGTCGGTCTCCAATGGGCGCTTCCGTGGCATCGGGGACAGCGTGCCCGTCCGCTTGCCGGGGCGCAGGCCGCAGAGCAGGCCGTGCAGGTCGGCGCGCCTGTCCGTTATGATGAAGCGGCACAGGCGCCGCACTATAATTTCTGGCGAGGCGGCACGGAGCAGGAGGTTTGGTTTGAGGATGCGCGGTCGTACCGCGCGAAATGTGCGCTGGCAGCGGAATACCGTCTTGGGGGTGTTGCCGTACCAGAGGCAGCACAGTGGTATTCACAGCTGTGGGGCATTCTTTGAAAAATTTTCACCGACTGCTGACGGTATACCCTCTCGGGACGGGGGCAAAAGGGGCAGGGAAGCCTTTGTTCCCCCCTCACAGGGGTAACAAGTGATTCCTGGGATACCCCGGCAGGTCATCGTGTTTACGATGCCTGCCGGGGTTCCGCTGTGTCCTGGGTTTGCGGTGCTTCCATATAAACCACTCGTTGAACAGATTTTTGAACGGCATGAGGTCGTTGCTCTCGCTGCTGTCGGTGTCCACATTGTCATTGATGGCGATGTAGCGGACGCCGAACATGGGGAAACGTTCCTCGATGTAGAGTCCTGTGTGGAGCTGATTTCTACCAAGGCGACTGAGATCCTTGGTCACGATGATCCCGATCTCGCCGTTTTCCATGTCTGAGATCATCTGCTGGAACGCCGGTCTTTGGAAGTTTCCTCCCGAAAAACAGCGTGGTGAATACCCCGGAATCAAAAGCTCCTGCAAAAGATTTAAGGTCAAGAGTGTGCAATAGACACCCTCGCCGTCCAACCTTGGGTGTCTTATTGACACCCAAAGCGAAAAAATCGGCAGACAGACCCTTGTAAAGTCTGTCTGCCGATGGTAACATGCCGCAAATCGAAGAAGGAGGCATGGAACATGATGGCTGCTGTTTTATCATTGGGACTGGCGCTGCTGGGAGGGATCATCTGTCTGGCGCAGACGCTGCGGCTGTCCGTACCGCGGCTGTACGGGGCATTGGTTATCACAGTATTCCGCCCGTGGTATCTGGCTCATATCGCTCTGGCGGACGGGATTTTCTTTGCTCTGGTGGGTCTCGCGGCGCTTTCATGGGTGGTGACGCTGATTCGAGCGGTGCGGGAGATGATCTGGTAAGTAAGGTTTGACAAGATGGGTCTGACCGGGTTCGGTAATTTCACCGAACCCGGTTTTATATGCTCACTTCCCGGCAATGCTGCCGAGAAGTTCCCGCCCGCAGGCGGCATGGGGGACTGAGGTTTACCCCAGCAAGCAGTATTTTGACATCAAAATGCGATGCTTGCAACTGCGTCAGGAGCTTGAGCGCAGCGCCCAGACGATAGGATTTAACACCGGGTTCCGAACCCCATGTTGCGTCCTCTGCGTTCAAGTTATAGGTCAAGCTGTATTGCTTGCGGGCATAGCTGATGGAAAACGTTCCGCCGTCCTCCGCACTGACGATGTAGCTCACCGTTTGGGGGATGTCATAGGTGTCGTTTTCCGCCTCCGCAATGCAAAGGTAATCGCCCGCCCGGATGGTAAGGCTTAGATAGGTGAGGACGCTTTGCCTCTCATAGCCCAGGGAGACATCCCGGCAGGAGAGCAGTTCAGTCGGTTCCATGGAAATCCTTATCTCTGACACAAAGCTCGCAAAGCCCGGTGAAGAGCGTGCCGCAGGGATCAATGTGAAAATGATGGTTCCGCTCCAAATGGTCATACAGTGCCTTTAGATGGGAGCAGTCCAGATGGCGGATGCGGCCGCAGCGGCTGCATTTGAGCAAAAAGCAGTCCCGGTGGCTGCCGCCGGCGCAGCTGCGAGACGGTGCTGTGATCCGGCACCCGGTCGAAGAGGTCGGGACCCAGGTACCAGCGCAGGGCGATGTCGGTCTGGATACGCCGCTCGATCTGCCTCTCCGACGGGATGCCGTACAGGAACCCCACCAGCAGGTACTTCACGATGATCACCGGGTTGATGGTCGGACAGCCGTATTTTTTGCTGTAAAGCGGGGCTGTTTCCTCGTACACAAACGACAAATCCAGCGCCGTCTCCAGCTTTCGGAGGAAGTGTTCCTGCGGCATTAAGTCCTCGATCGTTACCATGTGCATCGCCAGCTGCATCCCATCACCTCAGGTTGTTTTCCTCATTATAGCATTCCGCGAGGGCTGTTGCGAGACTTTGTCAACAGCGCCATATTGTATCGACTTTTCCGGTCGAATCCCGTCTAATAAGTAAAAGACACAGAGGAGGAAACCTACCTTTACGCAGTGGGCGCCACGGTGGAATCCGTGTTTACCAAGGCACCCAGGAGACAGCGGGGGGAGGTCCACCTTTTGGACGCGCTAGCGTAAACGCATTGCGCAAAGGCTTGTATTTGAATGTGGCGGAGGCCGTGACCGTGAAGAACGATTGCCTGTGAAAAGAACTGACCTCCGACGGCATCCATCTCCATACCGCAGAATGCGTGGAGTGGCGGGCATATCTGAAAGCGCATCCGGTGGAAAAGGATCTCTGACAAGAGACTCTTTATTGACTTTTTCGACAGATTTTGAAGACGTGGTTCATGCACAATTGCTGAAAAATGAGGCGGTGGCCTGACAATTTCTTGACAAGTGAATCGAAAAAAGATATAATGCGATTGTACGAGAAGTACAGTTCCCCCTAGAGGGGAATTTACTTCGCTCTCGTTTTGGAACGATATTCCGCTGTGCGGAATATCCGAAAAGACGGGTGGAGACATGGGAGAAAAGAATAAAAACGAGGAGGAAAAAGCCCATGATCATGAAGTTCCTGAAAAAAATCCCCGCCGGTATGATGGTCGTGCCTATGCTGTTGGGCGCGTTCATCAATACTTTCTTCCCGCAGGTCACTGGAATCGGTTCCTTTACCACCGCAATCTTCACCAGCGCCGGTGCCAACGCGGCGATCGGTATTCAGCTGTTCTGCCTGGGTACGACCCTGCGATTCCGCGAGATCGGCGGCGTCGTCAAGCGCGGCGGCGTGCTGCTGATTGCCAAGTTCATCATCGGTGCCGCCATCGGTATCGGTGTGGGCAAGATCTGCGGTCCTGAGGGCCTGCTGGGCCTGAGCGCGCTGGCCATCATCTCCGCTGTTACCAACTCCAATGGTTCTGTATACCTGGCCCTGATGAACAGCTACGGCGATACGGTTGACCAGGCCGCCATGCCTCTGCTGGCCATCAACGACGGCCCCATGCTCACCATGATCGCTATGGGCGCAGGCGGCCTTGCCGACATCCCGTTCATGGCTCTGGTTGCCGCTATCGGCCCCATCCTGGTGGGTATGATCCTGGGCAACATTGACAAGGACCTCTCTGACTTCCTGGCTCCCGCCGGCAGCATCCTGCTTCCCTTCGTGGGCTTCTGCTTGGGCTCCGGCATGAACCTGACCAACATCGCCAAGGGCGGTGTCCAGGGCATTTTGCTGGGCCTTATCACCTGCCTGATCGGCGGCGCCTTCATCACGCTGTGCGACAAATTTATCAGCCGCCGTCCCGGCTATGCCGGCTGGGCCGTTGCCACTACCGCAGGCAACGCCGTGGCTGTTCCCGCTGTCATTGCTGCCGCAGACGCCACCTGGGCTCCCTGGGCGGACATTGCGACCTCTCAGGTGGCCGCTTCCGCCATCCTGACCGCCATTCTGGTTCCCATCATCACTTCCTGGTGGGCCAAGAAGTATGGTTGTCCCAAGTTCCCCAAGGACGAGGCGCAGGCTGCTCTGTTTGCCAAGGACTGATTTTTAAAGAAGGCACTTGCTGAAAAGAAGGAAGATCGAAAGGAGATCAATAACAATGCTGAATGCTATGATCGTTGAAGCGGCGAAGGACAACGTGATCGTTGCCATTGAGCCCATCGCCAAGGGTGATACCGTTACTTATAACTGCGCCGGCCAGGAAAAGAGCCTGACCGCTCTGGAGGATATCACCATTTATCACAAGCTGGCTGCCTGCGACATTGCCAAGGGCCAGCCCATTGTCAAGTACGGCGAGCATATCGGCTTGGCTGCCCGCGATATCAAGGCCGGCGAGCATGTCCATTGCCACAATCTGGAAGAGCACCGGGAAAACCTGGATGCCAAAGGCTGAGAAAAGGAGGATTTCAATATGAATTTCTACGGTTATAAGCGTCCTGACGGCCGCGTTGGCGTGCGCAACAAGGTTTTGATTCTGCCTGCCAGCGTCTGCGCCTCCGATACCACCCGCATCATCTCTCAGCAGGTGGTGGGCAGCGTGACCTTCAACAACCAGCTGGGTTGCTCTCAGGTGGCTTCCGACCAGCAGTTCACCATGGATGTCATGGCCGGCTATGCCGCCAACCCCAATGTCTACGGCACGGTGGTTGTGTCCCTGGGCTGCGAAAACTGCCAGATGGATCTGGTGGTGGAGGCCATTAAGGAACGCACCAACAAGCCCTTGAAGCAGGTCATCATCCAAGAGGCCGGCGGCACCCTGAAGGCCATTGATATGGCCGTCCGCTACGCCAAGGAAATGGTGGAAGAGGCGTCCTTGCTGCAAAGGGAAGAATTCCCCATGTCCGAGCTTATCATCGGCACGGAGTGCGGCGGCTCTGACCCCACCAGCGGCCTTGCCTCCAACCCCCTGATCGGACAGCTCAGCGATCTGATCGTCAAGGAGGGCGGCACCTCCATCCTGTCCGAGACCACTGAGTTCATCGGCGCCGAGCACATCCTGGCCCGCCGGGCCGCTACGCCCGAGGTCCATGACCGGATTTATGAGATCGTGCACCGCTACGAAAAGGCGTTGCAGCTGGTAGGCGAGGAAGTCCGCGAGGGCAACCCCTCTCCCGGCAACAAGGCCGGCGGCCTGACCTGCCTGGAGGAGAAGTCCCTGGGCTGCATCCACAAGGGCGGTCACAGCCCCGTCAATGCCGTTTATGACTACGGCAAGCAGGTGGAGGCTAAGCAGGGCCTGGTCATCATGGACACCCCGGGCAATGACCCCTCTTCCGTTGCCGGCATGGTGGCTGGCGGCGCACAGATCGTGGTGTTCTCCACCGGCCGCGGTACTCCCACCGGCAATCCTTTGGCTCCTGTCATCAAGATTACCGGCAATAAGCTGACCTATGCCAACATGGTGGACAACATTGACGTGGACGCTTCTCCCATCATCTATGGTACCAAGACTCTGGAAGGCCTGGGTGACGAGCTGCTGAAGCTGACCCAGGAGGTGGCCTGCGGCAAGCAGACCAAGGCCGAGTCCCTGGGCTATACGGAGATGGCCATTGCCCGTGTGTGCAACTTCGTGTAAATTTTTTCAATGCCCCTCTGACCGGGCCCGCAGTGCGGGCCCGGTTTTTTTTGCGTGTTTTGGAAAAACCCCTTGACAAATGGAGGGAAAAGACTATACTATATTTGTGATGTTAATAGCATAGTTTTGTGTAAAGTTAATTTGGAATATGATTCCGCTATACGGAACCAAAAAAACGGCAGAACATTTTTGCCGGCAGACAAGAAAGGAAGTTCTATTATGAACGCAGCATATCTGACGCCTGCAATCACGCTCTTTCACGAAGACGGCAGCCTGGATTTTGAAAGCCAGGAGCACCTGTTCAACAACCTGATTGAAAACGGTGTTGACGGCATTTTGGTGGAGGGCAGCTCCAGCGAATTTTTTGCCATGCCCATGGACCAGCGCCGGGAGATGGCCAAGTTTGCCATTGAGACGGTGAACCGCCGGGTTAAGCTCATTATCGGCACCAGCCACATGGTGGCGGACGAGATTGTAAATTTCTCCAATTTCTGCCTGGATGCCGGGGCCGATGCCGTCATGATTCTGCCGCCCTATTACTTTCACTTCGGCGCTGAGGCGTTGCTGCAATACTACGACCGCCTGGCAGCTCAAATTCATGGCAATATCTACATTTATAATTTCCCCGACAACACCGGCTATACCATCTCGCCTCAAACGGTGCTGGCGTTGGCCAAGATCCATCCCAACATCGTGGGCATGAAGGATACTATTTCCGGTATGGATCACACCCGGGAGCTGATTAAGGTCGTCAAGTCACAGATCCCCTCCTTTGAGATTTATTCCGGCTTTGATGACAACTTTGCCCACAACGTGCTGGCTGGAGGCAACGGTTGCATCGGCGCTTTGAGCAACGTGGTGCCTGAGGTCTGCTCCGCCTGGGTGAGGGCGTTCCGGGAAAATGATCTGGACGGGATCGCCAGGGGACAGCAGACCATTGACCGCCTGATGGATCTCTATGCGGTCCGCAGCCCCTTCCTGCCGGTCATTAAAGAAGCCTGCAAGCTGCGCGGCGTGGTCGCCAGCAGCACCGGCACTTTCCCCATGCCCAACGCGACAGTGGAAGATGACGCCAAGATCCTGGAGCTGCTGCGCCGGGAGGGTGTTGAGTAAATTTCCTCTGCAAAAAGCAAAAAAGTGGCCCGCTGTATTCAGACAGCGGGCCGCTTTTTGAATATGGAAGGCCCAGGGAATCCGGGAGAGAAAGAGGCCCTCAGCGCATGGCGATGGTGCTCCCTGTTTCCGCCGCCAGATCGCCGGCGGTGATTTGCAGGTGGCAATGGCCTTTTCCGCATGGTGGAAGAAGGCGTAAGAGATATAGGCTGCTGCGGTATCGCCGTCCATGACAACGCTTTTTTGCTCATGTTTCATTTCCTTTCTAAGTCCTTATTTTCAGCCGCTGTCTGGGCTGTATAGGCAAGGGAGAAGGGAGAAACTCAAAAAGTTCCATAGTACGGACTTTAATTCCGGAATTTAAGACGAAAAAGATTCACAAGCAGCCTCTCTTATGGTATACTAATATCATAGGATTTTTCCGTTTATTTGCCAAGCATCTTAAAAAAATGAGCGTTTTGCGCGAAAGGAAGAGAAATATATGGCGAAAGAGCAAGTGTCCAGTATCCTCCGCGCCTTACAGATCCTGGAGTGTTTCATGGACAGAGAGACCGAATGGACGCTGAAGGCGCTGGTGGACCATCTGGATATGCCCTCTACCACGGTGTTTCGTCAGGTGTCCACGCTGGCGGAGCGGCAGTATTTGGTGCAGGACCCTGTCCGCAAGAGCTATCGGGTGGGGCCGCGGCTGATGCTGTTGGCCAGTGCGATTCTGGGTCAATCGGACCTTCGGCGGGTGGCCAGGCCGGAGCTGGAGCACCTGAGCGACACTGTGCATGAGACCATTAATCTCAGCGTGTTGCTGGAGCACGATATTTTTTATCTGGATAAAGTGGAGACCCACCGCTCCATTGTCTGCAACACACAGATTGGCGGCCGGGCGCCGGCCTATGCCACCAGCAGCGGCAAGGCGATGCTTTCCTGCCAGAACGAGGCATACATCGACGATTACTGCCAGTGGATGAACCGCAAGGCTTATCCGCTGACCAGCAACACCATCACCGATTCCGACCAGCTGCGTTCCCAGCTGGTCCAGGCCCGGCTCAACGGATATGCCATGGATGAGGGTGAGATTGAAGCGGGGCTGATCTGCGTGGCGGCGCCGGTCTATGATATGAACCGCAAGGTGGTGGCGGCTGTGAGCATTTCCGGCCCAGATTACCGAATGCGGGAGGATCAGGAGGTCATGATCCGGGAGGCGCGGCAGACGGCGCATAACATCTCGCGTCTGCTTGGCTATCGGCTGTAAAACGAAATATAAGGAAACGATTGTCCTGGTCATGTTATGCCGCTAAGAAAATTATCTGGATGTGTAATGACTGAAAAGCCTTCCTTAATCTGATGCCCTGGTCCGAGAACCTACCCGATGTCTGCAAGAAAGCACCCTGACAAAATGCCGGAAGCCACTCTCTGGTGGCTGTCGGCATTTTAGTTATTTATCGCTTACATCGCGCCTATCAGGGCAAATAAGGGCGTCAGCCTGTATCATGCAAAGCGAGGCCACCGGGTGATTTCCGGTGGCCTCATGCTCTGCTCATGAACGGTATTTGGTTGATGTCCCTGTGCAGGGAAGCCTTGGCGTCCCTGCCCCTTTTATCTCTGCCGGGAAAACCCGGCCCTCACATTTGAAGAAATTCTTCCTCGCTGATTATGCGGATCGGAATGCCCTTTTCAATATATTCCTCGGCCTTGCGGACCTTGCCGCTCTTCTTCTCACTGGGCGAACCGCCGCCGACAATGAGAAAATCGGTCTTTTTTGTCACATTATCGGCGTTTTTACCGCCGCAGTCGGCGATGCGCTGCATGGCTTCCCGGTCGCTCAGCTTCAGCAGCTCGCCCGTCAGCACGCAGGTCTTGTCGAACAGCGGATGTGCCGGGTCGAACAGGTCGGTCGCCGGGACGATGTCCTTTGCCTTTGGGCGCGACTGAAAATGCGCAAGCTGCGACGCGGTAACGCGCGGACGCGGTGCAGACGGAGCTGTTTTGCGCGGGCGCGGCGGCCGTGTCCATTGAACTGCCGCAGGATAATCCTCAGCGAGCCTTTCGAACACGCGGTATGTCGTTTCGCAGTCGCCGAGCGCACGGTGCGCCGTGCTCTGCTCTGCGCCCAGCGCCGACGCCAGTGCTTCGAGCCTGTAGCTCGACAGCGTGAGGCAGCGCCGTGCCGTGAGCAGGGTATCGCAGCACCGGTTCCGGAGCGGGGAAATGCCCTGCTCCTCGCAGATGCGGTTGATGATCGGCAGATCAAAATCCAGCAGATTTTGACCGACGAGCGGCGTATCTCCGATAAATGCGACAAATGCCGCGAGCGCTTCGCGGATCTCAGGCTGTCCGGCAAGCATATCATCCGTGATGCCCGTCAGTTCGGCGCAGACCGGAGGAACGGGCGTGGAAGCCTGCACGAGCATGGAAAACTGTGCTGCCGGCGTTCCGTTCTCAATGCGCAGCGCGCCGAATTCAATGATCTCAGCGGTCTGGCGGTCGAGACCGGTCGTTTCGATGTCGATGACCGTATAGACCGGGCAATCCGGTTCGGCCTCGGTACGTCTGGTGCGCGAGCCGGACTGCATATCGGCAAGACAGTCGATATGGATGATGTGCAGACCGCCGCCGATGTCAATGATGGCGTAGCGTTCGCCCTCGCTGCCGACGAGCGCGCACGGCTCGCTCGTGCCGTTCAGCAGATCACGGTAAACAAGCGGCTTGGGTTCGACAGCCTTCTTCGGGGTGAGTCCGAGTTTCTTTGAGAGCGCAAGCAATTCCTCCGCGTTCTCTGCACGATGCCAGGGACGGGAAGGGGGGATCAGCATGGTGTTTCATCTCCTTAAAACCGAAAAGAGGTGTATGTGTGTGCATTTCGGTGCAAAAATTTTCCCACTATCATTATGACGCATCAAACCGGCAAATGCAAATATTTTTTAGAATGCTGTAAAACGAATGAAATGTTTCCGAAAACGGCATAAACTGGCTTGGATAGCCGGTATTTCCATTGCAGAACGGTTGTAAAACATGGTATACTTGCCGCAGAGCGGACGCAGAGCCGCCGTTTTACAGGAGGAAAGCACATGAACAGGATAAAGAAAATTGTTTTCGCCGCGCTGGCGGCCGCAGCGCTTACAGGAGCCGCCGGCGCAGCTCATTTGGACCGGCCGGTACAGGGGAGCAGCAGTGTGAGCGCAGGCATCCGGAGCAGCAGTGCCGCGAGCGAGGTCGTTCGTCTGACGAACAGCGCACGCAGTCAGAACGGCTATGCCGCGCTCGTCGAGGACGGTGCGCTCAGCGATGCGGCAGCGGTGCGCGCACGCGAGATCGCGCGCAGCTTTTCGCATACACGCCCGTCGGGTGCGTCATTCAGTTCGGCGCTCAGCGAGAGCGGTGTGACCTATCTCCGGGCGGGGGAGAACATCGCCTCCGGCCAGAAAAGCGCATCCGAGGTCGTGAATGCGTGGATGAATTCGCCGGGCCACCGCGCGAACATTCTGAACAGCAGTTACTCGCGCATCGGCTCTGCGAGCGTCAATATCGACGGCACGCTTTACTGGGTGCAGCTTTTCGCGGACTGACGGGCGCAGACAGGTACAGCCTTCCTGCCTGGATGCGAGACCGCGCGGACGGAGAAAGACTGTGCTGTTTGTCTGCCCCGGCATATTTCGGGTATGGATACAGACGAAAAATGCGGCTCACACTTTACTGTGAACCGCATTTCTGTTGCTGCGTATCTTTTGTGCTGAAAACCGCTGGAATCACTGGCTTTTCGCCATTACCGAGACTGGCTCCAGCGCGGATATACAGACTTTCTTACTTGTTGAAGTAACGCTTCAGCAGACCCTCGAAAGCCTTGCCGTGGCGGGCCTCGTCGCGAGCCATCTCATGAACAGTGTCGTGGATAGCGTCGAGGTTGAGAGCCTTGGCGCGCTTAGCCAGATCGAACTTGCCGGCGGTTGCGCCGTTCTCAGCGTCAACACGCATCTGGAGGTTCTTCTCGGTGGAGTCGGTTACGACCTCGCCGAGCAGCTCAGCAAACTTTGCAGCGTGCTCAGCCTCCTCGTAAGCAGCCTTCTCCCAGTACAGACCGATTTCCGGGTAGCCTTCGCGGTGAGCGACGCGGGCCATTGCCAGATACATACCGACCTCGGAGCACTCGCCCTCGAAGTTAGCGCGCAGATCAGCCATGATGTCCTCCGGAGCGCCCTGTGCAACGCCTACAACGTGCTCAGCTGCCCAGGTCTTTTCGCCAGCCTGCTCCTTGAACTTCTCTGCCGGTGCGTGGCAGATCGGGCACTCTGCCGGAGCTGCTTCGCCTTCGTAAACATAACCGCAAACGGTGCATACAAACTTTTTCATGATGATTTCCTCCTGTTTCTTGTCCTGAATAGGTAGTTGGAATTTATTTGTTCTGTAAAAGCTTAGCCGGAAGGAAGCGATCCATCGTTATCGCAAAGAGCTGACCGCGCAGAGACCGGTTGATCTCCGAGAACACGCGGTGAAAGTCGCATTCATTCTGACTTCCCACATGGGTGCACTGAAATTCGTTGGCGAGGCAATGGTTAATTGCGATCGGGCCGTCGATGCATTCAATGATTTCACCCAGACTGATTTCGGAAGGGGAGCGGTTGAGTTCATAGCCTCCGGCGACGCCCTTGTAGGACTTGGTGATACCGGACTGCGTAAGCTTGCGGAGGATCTTGAGCGCGAAACGGAGGGTAACTCCTGTCAGCTCGGAAATATCCTTGGCGCACTGCTTGCCGCCGGTAAGTGCCAGACAATAGGTTACGCGAATCGCGTAATCTGCCTCGTGAGTGATTCTCAACTTGTTCCTTCCTTTCTCTCTTGGAACAACTATAGTATAGCTCTGTTCCACACAAATGTCAATAGTTTTTTGTCAAAATAAATAAATAATTTTATTTGATAATAATTACCAATAATGAATGGGTGATAGCATAGAGTGTTAACTATACTATTTAAGAATAGTATACCATAGAAGAGGGAGAAAGTCTATTTGTTTTGTATGAAAAACGACTGTTTCTGCTTTGGGTAAAGCGGCATACCGCCGCCCGGCGGCGGGGGCAAAAGGGGGCAAGGGCACCGTATGGTTCCCTTGCCCCCTC
>ERZ773169.1375-NODE-1375-length-21784-cov-15.352524_pt1 | contig 21784 bp, 17 predicted proteins | sample MGYA00580536_ERZ773169 | MGnify/ENA primary metagenome ERZ773169 (study PRJEB29015, sample SAMEA2737814) | human gut metagenome | biome: human gut; feature: human-associated habitat; material: faeces | place: China | collected 2012 ...
TGGTGGAGTACCTGCCCGGCTGGCACTGCGACATCACCGCAGCCCGCAAGTGGGAGGACCTGCCCAAGGAGGCGCAGGCTTACGTCGAGTACCTGGAAAAGGCCGTGGGCTGCAAGATCACCTACATCTCCGTGGGTGCCGAGCGTGAGGCTTACGTCCACCACGTCTGATCCCGGACACCCTGCGCGAATCCAACACAGAAAAGGGAGCGTCACAGATGTTTGATATCATTACCGACAGCGCCTGCGACCTGACGCTGGACACTGCAAAGCAGCTGGGCGTGGAGGTCGTGCCCTTCTACGTTTCGCTGGATGGCGAACACTACCGCAAAGAGGGCAAGGAGATCGCCGTGCGGGACTTCTACCAGTTCATGGTGGACAACCCGGCGGCATACCCCAAGACCAGCCTTGCCTCCATCGAGGACTATGAAACGGCCTTCCGGGCCCATGCCGCGGCAGGCCGGGATGTGCTGTGTCTGGTGTTCACCGGCAAGATGAGCGGCTGCGTGGGCAGCGCCCGCAATGCCCGGGAACTGGTGCTGGAGGACTACCCCGATGCCCGCATCGAGGTGATGGACAGCACGGCGGCCACGGTCACCGAAGCCGTCATGGTGGAAAACGCTGTGGCCATGCGGGATGCCGGCTGCTCGCTGGATGAGACGGTGACCTGGCTGGAAGCCGAAAAGGTGACCAACCAGATCTTCTTCACGGTGGGCAATCTGGACTACCTGATCAAGGGCGGACGCATCGGCAAGGTGACCGGACGGGCCGCCAACATGCTGGGCATCAAGCCTATGATCCTGTTCAAGGATGGCGAGATCTTTTCCGGCGGCGTGGCCCGCGGCCGGCAGAAGAGCTTTGAAAAGGCGCTGGAGCAGCTGATGAACTATCTGGCTGCCCACGGCGGCACACCTGACGACTACCGCATCACGGTGGGCTATGGCTATGACGCCGACGAGGGCAAGCGCCTGTGGATGCAGACCCGTGCCGCTCTGCGTGCCAAGTACCCCGGTGCACAGTGTGAGGTGGGCCTGCTGCAGATCGGCTGCACCATTGCGGTGCACACCGGCCCCTATGCGCTGGGCATGGGTGTGATGCGCCGCTGGAAAAAGCAGGGCTGACAACGGCCCGGCCGCTTCCGGAACCCCATAAGAAGGAGAGATACCATGCAGATTTTCAACACCCTGACCCGTCAGAAGGAAGAATTTGTGCCGCAGGTGCCGGGCGAGTACCGCATCTACGTCTGCGGCCCGACGGTTTACAACTACATCCACATCGGCAACGCCCGCCCGCTGATCGTGTTCGATACCCTGCGCCGTTATCTGGAGTACCGCGGCAACAAGGTGATCTACGTTTCCAACATCACCGACATTGACGACAAGCTCATCAAGAAAGGGCAGGAAGAGGGCACCTCCATGAAGGAGGTGGCTCAGCGCTTCGAGGCCGAGTACCTCAAGGACGCCGAGGGCCTGAACTGCAAGAAGCCCACGGTCCAGCCCCGCGCCACCGAGCACATCCAGCAGATCCTGGACATCGTGAAGGACCTGATCGACTCCGGCCATGCCTACGTTGCCAAAAACGGCGACGTGTACTTCCGCGTGAAGAGCGATCCCGGCTACGGCAAACTGAGCCACCTGAAGCTGGACGATCTGGAGAGCGGCAACCGGGAGCTGCGCAGCCAGATGGACGACGATCTGAAAGAGGACCCCGCCGACTTTGCCGTGTGGAAGGCTGCCAAGCCCGGCGAACCTGCCTGGGAGAGCCCCTACGGCATGGGCCGCCCCGGCTGGCACATCGAGTGCAGCGCCATGAGCCGCACCCATCTGGGCAAGACCATCGACCTGCACTGCGGCGGTCAGGATCTGATCTTCCCCCACCACGAGAACGAGATCGCGCAGAGCGAGTGCGCCAACGGCTGCGAGTTTGCCCGCTACTGGATGCACAACGGCTTCATCAACGTGGACAATCAGAAGATGTCCAAGAGCCTGCACAATTTCTTTACCGTGCGGGACGTGGCCAACGTTTACGGCTATGAGCCCATCCGCTACTTCATGCTGACTGCCGGTTACCGGATGCCGCTGAACTACACGGTGGACCTGATCGAGAGCTGCAAGAACAGCCTGGAGCGCCTGTATACCTGCCGCGAGAATCTGGACTTTACCCTGAGCAAGGGCAATTTCGGCACCGACGAGAGCCTGAAGGAGAAGGCCGCCGAGGCAAAGCAGAAGTTCTGCACCGCCATGGACGACGACCTGAACACTCCGGACGCACTGGCTGCCGTGTTTGACCTGGTGAAGGACATCAACACCCTGTCCGCCTCTTCCAGCAAGGAAGCACTGGAGACCGCTGCCGCCGCCTTTGACGAGATCACCGGCGTGCTGGGTCTGCTGTACAACCGCAAGAAGGACGAGGTGCCCGCCGAGGTGACCGCGCTGGTGGAAAAGCGCGCCGCCGCCAAGAAGGCCAAGGACTGGGCCACTGCCGACGCCATCCGCGCCGAGCTGACCGCCATGGGCTGGGCCGTCAAGGACACTGCCCAGGGCCCGCAGCTGAGCAAGCTGTAAGGCTTATCTTATAAACAAAAAGGGAGCGTTTCCGTGCAGGAAACGCTCCCTTTTTTGCAGGCTGAAAATGGATCACGGACGCCGGGTCACAGGAACCAGCGCTCCGAGAGGATCCACCAGATCCCCGGCAGGTTGATGGGGAACAGGTTGCAGAACAGATCGCGCAGGGCAGTGAACATGAAACAGACCTCCTTTCCAAAGATGATCAGGCAAAAATGGCCTTCAGCAAAAGCAGCAGCAATTTGGGCAGGCTGCTGGTGCCAAGCAGCTTGAACAACAGTTCCAGAGTAGACAGCATGTGTTGTTTGCTCCTTTCTGTGGGGGTGGGACAGGGGAGTGCCCCTGTCGACCTCACAGAAAATACGAATCAGCCCCTCCGAAAATTGCACCCTGACCGCTGGAAAAAATTCCACAAAAAAGCGGCGGCACCCGCTGTGGATGCCGCCGCTTGCAGTGTGAGTTCTGGAAAAATGGCTCAGCGCTTCACGTTGAAGGCTGCCATGCCGGGGTACACGGCGCTGCCGCCCAGCTGCTCCTCGATGCGCAGCAGCTGGTTGTACTTGGCCACGCGCTCGGTGCGGCTGGGGGCACCGGTTTTGATCTGGCAGGTGTTCAGGGCAACGGCCAGATCGGCAATGGTGGTGTCCTCGGTCTCGCCGGAGCGGTGAGAGCTGATGGCGGTGTAACCGGCCTTGTGGGCCATCTTGATGGCCTCCAGCGTCTCGGACACGGAGCCGATCTGGTTCAGCTTGATCAGGATGGCGTTGCCGGCACCCAGCTGGATGCCCTTGGCCAGACGCTCGGTGTTGGTGACGAACAGGTCATCGCCCACCAGCTGGACCTTGCCGCCCAGCTCGCGGGTCATCTCCTGCCAGCCCTCCCAGTCCTCTTCGTCCAGACCATCCTCAATGGAGATGATGGGGTACTTCTCCACCAGGCTCTTCCAGTGGGCGATCAGCTCGCTGGAGGTGAACTCGGTGCCGGCCTTGGGCAGCTTGTAGAAGCCCTTGCCCTTGGGGCTCTTCCACTCGGAGGAAGCAGCGTCCATGGCCAGCATGAAGTCCTTGCCGGGCACATAGCCGGCCTTCTCAATGGCGGCCAGAATGGTCTCAATGGTCTCCTCATCGCTGGACAGGTTGGGGGCAAAGCCGCCCTCATCGCCCACAGAGGTGGCCAGACCCTTGGCCTTCAGGATGGAAGCCAGGGCATGGAACACCTCGGCACACCAGCGCAGGGCCTCCTTGAAGGAGGGGGCGCCCACCGGCATGATCATGAACTCCTGGGTGTCCACGGTGTTGGTGGCGTGGGCACCGCCGTTCAGGATGTTCATCATGGGCACGGGCAGGCGGTTGCCGTTCACGCCGCCCAGGAAGCGGTACAGGGGCATGTCCAGCGAAGCGGCAGCGGCGCGGCAGGCGGCAATGGACACGGCCAGAATGGCGTTTGCGCCCAGGTTGGACTTGTCCTTGGTGCCGTCGGCCTTGATCATAGCGGCGTCGATGGCGTAGATGTCGGAAGCATCCATGCCCACCACAGCGTCGGCGATCACGGTGTTGATGTTCTCCACGGCCTTGGTCACGCCCTTGCCCAGGTAGCGGCCCTTGTCGCCGTCGCGCAGCTCCAGCGCCTCAAACTCGCCGGTGGATGCGCCGGAAGGAGCGCAGCCGCGGGCCACAGTGCCGTCGGCCAGCGTGATCTCGGCTTCTACGGTGGGGTTGCCGCGGGAGTCCAGGATCTCGCGGCCTACAACGGATTCAATTTCCAGATAGTTCATATCGAAAACCTCCTGATAGCTGATTCGGCCCGGCGTCGGTGCGGCAGCCGGACGATCTGTATAGATAGTTACATCTAACTAACCAAGAACATCCTACCACGGTTTCCCAAAAGGTGCAAGAGCTGGGCGGAATGTTTGCGGGCATAAACTTTGCACAGGGGCAGGCGGCATGGTTTCAGCGTGCCCGGCGGGGCTGTTGAATATTCCGTATGACTGCCATGTGATTTTGGTATGGCAGATATACTAAAAATAATCTTTACATTTTGGCAGGGCCGTTCTATACTGGAACGCGGTCAAGATTTTTTAATGGGATACTGGTTATCTGATAGAGGAGGATCACACTATGAATAAGGATCTGACGGTCGGCAAGCCGTCACAGGTGCTGTGGCAGTTCTGCCTGCCCATGTTTGGCAGCATTATCTTCCAGCAGCTGTACAACATTGCCGACAGCCTGGTGGCAGGCAAGTTCATCGGCGAAAACGCCCTGGCTGCCGTGGGCAACAGCTACGAGATCACCCTGATCTTCATTGCCTTTGCATTCGGCTGCAACATTGGCTGCTCGGTCATCGTGTCGCGCTACTTTGGTGCCAAGGAATACGATGACATGAAAACCTCGGTGTACACGGCCCTCATCGGCTCGGCAGTGCTGTGTGCAGCGCTGATGGTGTTCGGCCTGCTGGGCTGCCGCAGCCTGCTGGAGCTCATCAACACCCCGGAGGAGATCCTGGCGGACTCGGCCCTGTATCTGGACATCTACGTTCTGGGCCTGCCGTTCATGTTCTTCTACAACATTGCCACCGGCATCTTCTCGGCGCTGGGTGACAGCAAGACGCCGTTCTACTTCCTGGCCGTCTCGTCTCTGTCCAACATCGGCGTGGACATCCTGTTCGTGGCCGGGTTCCACATGGGTGTGGCCGGTGTGGCCTGGGCGACCTTCCTGTGCCAGGGTGTGAGCTGCATCCTGGCCATGGTGGTGGTGTTCCGCCGCATGAAGGCCATCCCCGCACAGCGCAAGACGGTGTGGTTCTCCTGGGGCATGCTGGGCAAGATCGCCGTGGTGGCCATCCCCAGCATCCTGCAGCAGAGCTTCATCTCGGTGGGCAACATCATCCTGCAGAGCGTCATCAACACCTTTGGTGCCAGCGTCATTGCAGGCTACTCTGCCGCCGTCAAGCTGAACAACATGGTCATCACCTCCTTCACCACCCTGGGCAACGGCATTTCCAACTACACCTCCCAGAACATGGGTGCCGGCAAGATGGACCGCGTCAAGGCGGGCTTTGGTGCGGGCCGCAATCTGGTGTGGCTCATCTGTGTGCCCATCGTCATCCTGTACTTCTTCTTCGGCCGCACGCTGCTGCTGCTGTTCATGAATGACCCGCAGGGCCCGGCCATCGACACTGGCATGCTGTTCCTGCACATCCTTTCGCCCTTCTACTTTGTGGTGTCCCTCAAGCTGGTCACCGACGGCATCCTGCGTGGCTGCGGTCTGATGGGCCGCTTCATGGTGGCCACCTTCACCGACCTGATCCTGCGCGTGGGCATGGCCATCGTCCTCAGTGCTACAGCTCTGGGCAGCACCGGCATCTGGCTGTCCTGGCCCATTGGCTGGTGCATCGGCACGGTCCTGTCCCTGGTGTTCTACGTCACGGCCATCCGCAAGGCCCTGGCAGAGCCGGTGGCTCAGGCAGAGGCCCAGGGCCTGGAGGAAGAGCCGGTGGCTCAGGCAGAGTTTGCAGCCCAGGCTGAAATGGAGACCCTGTAACCTTTTTGAAACTTGTGAATTGTATTCACTTCAAAAACAAAGAAAATGAACGATTTGAAATAGTGCACAAAAACGCATTATAAAAATTAGCCAGATTGTCAATAAAGACGAGAAAATGCCCCCAAAAGTATGGACGGTTTGTGAATTGCGGATTTGAACACAGATAGCTATAATAACAGACAAGAACAGAAGCAAGGCCGCTTTTAGAGGGGAAGGGCCTTGCTTCCGTTTTTATCCTGAATGCTATTCCAATAGATCAAATACTCCGAAGGAGGAGATCGTTATGAAAAAGCTCATTTCTCGTCGTCAGTTCCTGGCTGCTGCCGGTGTGGCAGCTGCCGCCGGTGTCCTGACCGCCTGCGGCGGTTCCTCCGCAAGCACTGCAGGTTCTGCAGCCGGTTCCGCTGCCGGTTCTGCCGCTTCCGGCAGCACCATCAAGGTGGGCGTTATGGGCCCCCTGACCGGTGATGCTTCCGTTTACGGTCAGGCTGTTGTCAACGGTGCCAGCCTGTATATCAAGCAGGTCAATGCAGACGGCGGTGTCAACGGCAAGCAGCTGGAGGTCATCGCCATGGACGAGCAGGGCGATGAAACACAGGCTGTCACCTGCTTTACCAAGATGGTGGATCAGGGCATCACCGCTCTGGTGGGCGATGTGACCACCGCCCCCACGCTGGCTGTTGCCGCCGAGAGCGCCGACTACAATATGCCCATGGTCACCGCCTCCGCTACCGCCGAGGCTGTCACCTACGATGCTGAGACCGACACCGTGAACGGGAACGTGTTCCGTGCCTGCTTTACCGACCCCTTCCAGGGCGTGAAGATGGCTGATTATGCCTACGAGAAGCTGGGCTACAAAAAGGCCGCCGTCATCTTCCTGAAGGGCAAGGACTACAACGAGGGTCTGGCTGAGAACTTTGCCAAGGAGTTTGAGGCAAAGGGCGGCACCATCGTGGATCAGGAGAGCTACTCTGAGGGCGATGTGGACTTCAAGACCCAGCTGACCAGCATCCTGGGCAAAAACCCCGAAGTGGTCTTCTGCCCCAACTACTATCAGGAAGTGGGCCAGATCCTGGCTCAGGCCGAGAGCGTCGGCCTGACCGTTCCCTTCCTGGGCGGCGACGGCTGGGATGGTCTGGAGGGCTACGCCACCGCCGACCAGCTGAAGGATTCCTACTTCTGCGCCTGCTACGCCAAGGGCTCCAGCGCCGCATTTGAGGATGCCTACAAGGCTGAGTACGGCGAGGCTTACCCCAACGGCTTTGCTCCCCTGGGTTACGATGCTGCCATGACCGTGGTGTACGGCATCAAGGCAGCCGAGGAGCAGGGCCTCGAGGCCGGCTCTGACGAGTACAAGCAGGCTGTCATCGACGCCATTGCCGGCGGCACCATTGAGGGCATCACCGGCACCTTTACCTTCGACGAGCACCACAACCCCGTCAAGAGCACCGCTATCCTGACCTATGTGGACGGCAAGCCCGAACTGAAGGAAATGTTCTGATCCGTGCCGTTCCATCCACCGGTGATGGAGCCGCCTGCACAGAGCAAAACGCATGATCTTTTGGAGAACGCCGGAACAGCTTTTTTCTGGTCAGGCGTTCTCCGTTTTTTATATCAAAAAGTGTAAACGCCGCAAAGAAAGGAAGTATCTGACCATGACAGTGTTCTTCAGCCAGCTGATCAACGGCTTGTCCCTTGGCAGCATCTATGCACTGATCGCTCTGGGCTACAGTATGGTGTACGGCATTATCCTGCTGCTGAACTTTGCCCACGGCGACGTCATCATGGTGGGCGCATATATGTCCTGGTTCGTCATGAACCAGCTGGGCCTGGGCCCGGTCACCGCTGTGTGCGCCACCATCCTTACCTGTACGCTGCTGGGCGTCGTGATCGAAAAGGTCGCCTACACCCCTCTGCGGAACGCCCCCCGGATCTCGCTGCTGATCACCGCCATTGGCGTCTCCTTCTTTTTGGAGTACACCGCAGAGCTGATCCTGGGCTCCGGTGCCAAGGTCATCCCGGCCTACTACACCAACCAGACCTTCCGGCTGGGCAAGGTGCCCCTGGGCCTTACCTCCATCATCACCCTGGCGGTGACGGTGCTGTCCATGCTGGGCCTTACCTTTCTGGTGCAAAAGACCAAGCTGGGCAAGGCCATGCGTGCCGTCTCGGAGGATATGGACGCTGCCCGCCTGATGGGCATCAACGTCAACAGCACCATCTCCTTCACCTTTGCCGTGGGCTCGGCGCTGGCGGGCATCGGCAGCGTGCTGTACTGCTGCTCTTACCCCCAGGCTACCCCCACCATGGGCTCCATGCTGGGTCTGAAGGCCTTTGTCGCCGCTGTTTTGGGCGGCATCGGCTCTATCCCGGGCGCCATGATCGGCGGCATCGCCATCGGTCTGTGCGAGTGCTTTGTTTCCGCCATCGGTCTTTCCGCCTGGAAGGACGCGGTGACGTTTGCTATTCTGATCATCGTGCTGCTGGTCAAGCCCACGGGCTTCCTCGGCCGCAAGGTGCAGGAAAAGGTGTAAGGAGGGCATAACGATGAAAACCAACCGCAAGACCATCAAAATGCCCGTGCGCTACCTGATGAATCTGGTGCTGGTGGGGCTGCTGTTCGTGGGGCTTTCCTATGTGACCGGCAGTATGCTTTCCACCTACCAGAACAAGGTGCTGCTGACCGTAGGCATCAACATCATTCTGGCCGTCTCGCTGAACGTGGCTACCGGCTACCTGGGGCAGCTGCCGCTGGGCCACGCCGGTTTTATGGCGGTGGGTGCCTACGCCTGTGCCCTGTTCACCAAATCCTCCGGCCTTCCCAAGGGCGTGGCCTTTGCCATCGGTCTGGTGCTGGCATGGGTGGTTGCCGGACTGTTTGGGGTACTTATCGGCATCCCCGCCCTGCGTCTGACCGGCGACTATCTGGCCATTCTGACCCTGGGCTTTGGCGAGATCATCCGCATTACCCTGAACAACATCGATGACGTGCTGGGCTTTAAGCTGTTCTACGGCTCCAAGGGCCTGAAGAACATTCCCAAATACTCCAACTTTACCAACGTGTTCCTGTGCGTGGTCATCACCTGCTTCCTGATCCACGCCATGATGAAGAGCCGCCACGGCCGCGCCGTGCTGGCGATCCGCGACAATGAGATCGCCGCCGAGAGCTGCGGCATCCAGACCACCTACTACAAGGTCATGGCCTTTGCCTTCTCGGCAGCCTTTGCCGGCATGGCCGGCGGCTTGTACGCCTGCTACATCGGTGTGCTGAACCCCTCCACCTTCGGCTTCATGAAGTCCATCGAGATCCTGGTCATGGTGGTCCTGGGCGGCATGGGATCCATGCTGGGCTCCATTCTGTCCGCGACGGTGCTGACCATCCTGCCGGAGGCCACCCGCAGCTTCGACAGCTACCGCATGGTCATCTACTCGCTGGTGCTGATCCTGATGATGATCTTCCGTCCGGGCGGACTGCTGGGCAGCTACGACTTCTCCCTGAGCCGCGTTGTGGAAAAGATCATGAACGGCGAACTGTTCAAGAAGAACAAGGAAAAGGAGGGTGCTGACCATGAGTGAGTTCCAGACCAAGTTAAACAGTGTGCCCTCCGGCGGCTTCCTGACCGACCGCGACAAGGACAAAAAGCCCATTCTGGACGTGCGGGAGCTGGGCATCGACTTCGGCGGCCTGACCGCCGTGGACGGCTTCAACCTGATGATCGGCCGCAACGAGATCACCGGTCTGATCGGCCCCAACGGTGCCGGTAAGACCACCGTGTTCAACCTGCTCACCAACGTTTACCAGCCCACCCGCGGCTCCATCCTGATCGACGGCATGCCTACGGCGGGCAAAAAGACCTATCAGGTCAACCGCATGGGTGTGGCCCGTACCTTCCAGAACATCCGTCTGTTCAAGGAATTGAGCGTCATCGACAACATCAAGGTGGGCCTGCACGAGTCCATGAAGTACAATTTGGCCTCCTCCCTGGTGCGGCTGCCCAACTACTGGAAAGAGGAAAAAAAGTGCACCGAGCGTGCCTTTGAGCTGCTGGACATCTTCCACATGGCAGACCTGGCCCAGGTGCCGGCAGGCAGCCTGCCCTACGGTGCACAGCGCCGTCTGGAGATCATGCGTGCCCTGGCCACCAGCCCCAAACTGCTGCTGCTGGACGAGCCTGCCGCCGGTATGAACCCCTCGGAGACTGCGGAGCTCACCGAGACCATCCGCCGCATCCGGGACGAGTTCAACATTGCTGTGCTGCTGATTGAGCACGACATGAGCCTGGTCATGGGCATCTGCGAGGGCATCGCGGTGCTGAACTTCGGCCGCATCATTGCCAAGGGCACCCCGGACGAGATCCGCAACAACCCCCAGGTCATCGAAGCCTACCTGGGCAAGAAGGAGGGCTGAGCGATGGCAGATACCATCCTGAAGGTCGATAACATCAACGTGTATTACGGCAATATCCACGCCGTAAAGGGCGTTTCCTTTGAAGTGAACGAGGGCGAGATCGTGACCCTGATCGGTGCCAATGGTGCCGGAAAATCCACCACCCTGAAAACCATCTCCGGCCTTTTGAAGCCCCGCAGCGGCGATGTGCTTTACAAGGGCAAAAGCATCAAGGGCGTGCGCGCCCACAAGATCGTGGAAGCCGGTCTGGCACAGGTGCCGGAAGGCCGCCATGTGTTCCTGCACATGACCGTGGAGGAAAACCTGGACATGGGGGCCTACACCCAGCCTGCCTCCACCATTGCCCCCAACAAGGAAAAGGTGTTTGAGCTGTTCCCCCGCCTGAAGGAGCGCCGCAAGCAGCTGGCCGGCACCATGTCTGGTGGCGAACAGCAGATGCTGGCCATGGGCCGTGCGCTCATGAGCAACGCTTCCATGCTGATGCTGGATGAGCCTTCCATGGGTCTTTCGCCGCTGCTGGTGCAGGAGATCTTTGACATCATCCGCAACATCCACAAGGAGGGCATGACCATCCTGCTGGTGGAGCAGAACGCACAGATGGCCCTTTCCGTGGCCGACCGCGCCTATGTTCTGGAGACCGGCCGCGTGGTCATGGAGGGCACCGGTGCCGAGCTGCTGACCAACGAGCGGGTGCGCAGCGCGTACCTGGGCGGCTGAGCCTTTTTCAAGACACGACGCGATGCGGGAGCCGCTGCACAAAACAAGGTGCGGCGGCTCCTGTTTTTTCGGGCATGCACTTTACTTTCGTAAAAGAATGTGCGATAATTTAACCAGTGTTTTTTGGTTTCTGGAACCGCCGCCTGTTGGGAAAGCAGGTGAGCTGACAACACAAAGAGGGGTACTATCTATGAGCAAGATCATCATCCCGGAAAACTACACGCCCGCGCTGAACCTGTACGACACCCAGCGCGCCATCGGCACGGTGAAGCGGCTGTTTGCCGACACCCTGTGTGCCACGCTGAACCTGTACCGCGTGTCTGCGCCGCTGTTCCTGGAGGCCTCCACCGGCCTGAACGACGACCTGAACGGCGTGGAGCGCAAGGTCACCTTTGACATCAAGGACAGCGGCACCGAAGCACAGGTGGTGCAGTCGCTGGCCAAGTGGAAGCGCAAGGCCCTGAAGGACTACGGCTTCCGTGTGGGCAAGGGTCTGTACTGCGACATGAACGCCATCCGCCGTGATGAGGAACTGGACAACCTCCACTCCGTGTATGTGGACCAGTGGGACTGGGAAAAGGTCATCCGGGAGGAGGACCGCAATGAGGCCTACCTGAAGAGCGTGGTGCGCTCCATCGTGTCGGCCGTCTGCGCCACTGAGATGAACCTGCACGCCATGTTCCCCCAGCTGCAGGACCTGCCCCTGCACACCCCCAACGTGATCTTCATTACCACCCAGGAGCTGGAGGACAAGTACCCGGACCTGACCCCGAAGGAGCGCGAGAATGCCTTCGTGAAGGAGAACGGCACCACCTTCCTGATGAAGATTGGTGCCCCGCTGAAGAGCGGCAAGCCCCACGACGGCCGCGCTCCGGACTACGACGACTGGGATCTGAACGGCGACCTGCTGTTCTGGAACGATCCGCTGCAGTGCAGCTATGAGCTGAGCAGCATGGGCATCCGCGTGAGCCCGGAAAGCATGGACAAGCAGCTGACCATGGCCGGCTGTGACGACCGCCGCGCTCTGCCCTTCCACAAGGCCGTGCTGAACGGCGAGCTGCCCTACTCCATCGGCGGCGGCATCGGCCAGAGCCGCCTGTGCATGCTGCTGCTGGGCAGTGTGCACATCGGTGAAGTGCAGGCCAGCGTGTGGGACGAAGCCACCCGCGAAGCCTGCGCCAAGGCCGGTATCCCCCTGCTGTGATCGCCTGTAGATAAAAGCAAAGGGCCTTGCAGGCCCAGCAATCACAAGAGCCGCTGCACCCTGTGTGCAGCGGCTCTTGTGGTTATTTAGAAGTCATGCGGCCGTAGTGGCTCTTTTCGTCGTCGTCCTTTTCCGGTTCCGGTTTTTCGGCCGGGGTCAGGCGCACTTCGGTCACGCGGCGCTTGGCCGTGCGGGTGACCACGCCGTCGTAGCTGCCCAGTGTAAAGCGGTCGCCCACCTTGGGCAGGTGGCAGGTCTTTTCCTGCACCAGGCCGTTGACCGTGTTGGAGTCGATGTCCTCGTCCTCCGGCAGACCCAGCATCTCGTACAGGTCGTCCACGCTGGCGCTGCCCAGCACGATCCAGCTGCCGTCGGACTGCTTGTGAAAGTCCTCGGTGGCCTCATCGTGCTCATCCCAGATCTCGCCCACCAGCTCTTCCAGAATATCCTCCAGCGTGATGATGCCCTCGGTACCGCCGTACTCGTCCACCACCACGGCCAGATGATGGTGCTGCTCCCGCAGAGTGCGCAGCAGCTGGGAGATCTGGGTGGAACCGGTGGTGTACAGGGTGGGCTTGACCAGCTCTTCCAGCGAGGTCTCCTTTTTCAGGCGTGCCAGATAGAAGTCCTTTTCGTGCACCACACCGATGATGTTGTCAATGGTGTCGTGGTACACCGGCAGGCGGGAATAGCCCGATTCGGCAAAGGTCTGTGCCACCTCATCCAGCGAGGTGTTGTCCTCCACAGCCACCACGTCCACGCGGGGGGTCAGGATCTCCTCCACCTCCACGTCATCGAATTCGATGGCGCTGCGGATCAGTTCGCTTTCCCGGTCGGTGAGTTCACCGTCGTTTTCGGCTTCACTCACCATGGTCATCAGCTCGCCCTCGGTGATGGTGTCCTCCTCACTGCTGTGGACAAAATGGCCCAGCAGCTTTTTCCACTGGGTGAACAGCCAGTTCAAAGGGGTGAACAGCACTATCAGCAGGCTCAGCACCGGGGACACGGCGGTGGCCACGGTCTCCGGCATCTCCTTGGCCAGGCTCTTGGGGGTCACCTCGCCAAAGATCAGCACCACCACTGTCAGCACCAGGGTGGACATGGTGGCACCACGCTCCTGGCCCAGCCAATGGGTAAAAAGGATGGTGCCGATAGAGGCGGCGCCAATGTTCACGATGTTGTTGCCGATGAGGATGGTGGAAAGCAGCTTGTCGTATTTTTCCGACAAGGCCAGCACCCGGGCGGCAGAGCCGTCACCGTCCTCGGCACGGCTTTTCAGGCGGATCTGATTCAGGGAAGAAAAAGCGGTCTCGGAGGCGGAGAAAAAGGCGGAAAAGGCCACCAGGATCACCAGCGCTACAATGAGCGTCATACTGCCATCGTCCATAAAGAGGAAAATCACACTCAACTTTCTGTTATTTTTAGATTTGGCTGTCACCACAGGTGACAGAAGGGGGCCTTGCGCCAGCAATGACGGAGAGGGCAAGCGGGTGCGCCTTGCTTTAACACCCTCGCCCTCTCAGCTTCGCTTACGCTCAGCAGCTCCCCCAAAGGGGGAGCCAAGGCCCTGACGAAAGAATACAAAAATGTGCTTTCCATCGTTGCCATTCTGCGATGAAAAGCACATCAATGTTATTTCTTATAATACCATATTCCTTACGGTGGTGCAAGCATCCGGCCTGCACACCGGGTTAAAACCTGGTAAAATCCCTTTAACGGAGCACCAGGGTGCCGTTTTCGCAGTCCACCGTCAGGGTGTTGCCCTCGGCATAGCTGCCCTGAACGATGGCCTTGGCGATGAGGGTCTCCACACGGCTCTGGATGAACCGCTTGATGGGACGTGCACCGTAGACGCTGTCGTAGGCCGAATCAATGATAAAGTCCTTGGCGGCGGTGGTGACCTCCAGCTTGAGGTGCTTGCCTTCGTCCATGCGCTTGCGCAGGTCGTTCAGCTGCAGATCCACGATCTTGCGCATCTCATCCTTGGTCAGGCTCTTGTAGTACACGATCTCGTCCAGACGGTTCAGGAACTCGGGGCGGAACTTGCTCTTCAGCAGCAGGTCGATCTGCTTGCGGGCCTCGTCGCTCAGCTCATTGGAGCCCTGTGCGCGGCGCTGCTCCAGATCGTTCAGGATGATGTCACTGCCCAGGTTGGAGGTGAGGATGATGACCGTGTTCTTGAAGTCCACGGTGCGGCCCTGACTGTCGGTGATGCGGCCATCGTCCAGCACCTGCAGCAGGATGTTGAACACATCGGGATGGGCTTTTTCCACCTCATCGAACAGCACCACGCTGTAGGGCTTGCGGCGCACAGCCTCGGTCAGCTGGCCGCCCTCTTCATAACCGACATATCCCGGAGGCGCACCGATCAGACGGCTGACGCTGAACTTCTCCATATATTCGGTCATGTCGATGCGCACCATGTTGCGCTCATCGTCAAACAGAGCCTGTGCCAGCGCCTTGGCCAGTTCGGTCTTGCCGACACCAGTGGGGCCCAGGAACAGGAAGCTGCCGATGGGGCGGTTGGGGTTGGCAATGCCGGCGCGGCTGCGCAGGATGGCTTCGCTGACCTTGGTCACGGCCTCGTCCTGGCCGATGACTCTCTTGTGCAGCACGTCATCCAGATGCAGCAGCTTCTCGCGCTCGCCCTCCACCAGCTTCTCCACAGGGATGCCGGTCCAGCGGGCCACGATGCGGGCGATCTCCTCGTCGGTCACGCGGTCACGCAGCAGGCTGTCCTCTTTCTTGGCAGCGGCGATCTTTTCTTCCTCTTCCAGCTGTTTCTGCAGCTGAGGCAGTTTGCCGTATTTCAGCTCGGCGGCCTTGTTCAGGTCGTACTCCCGCTGTGCCTTTTCGATGTCGGCGTTGGTCTGCTCGATCTGTTCACGCAGGGTCTGCACCTTGCCGATGGCGTTTTTCTCGTTTTTCCACTTGGCCTTCATGCTGCGGAACTTGTCCTGCAGTTCGGCCAGCTCTTTTTCCAGATCCTTCAGGCGGCTCTGGCTCAAAGCGTCGGTCTCCTTTTTCAGGCTGACCTGCTCAATCTGCAGCTGGGTGATGCGGTGGGCCAGATCATCCATTTCGCTGGGCATACTGTCCATCTCGGTCTTGATCATGGCGCAGGCCTCATCCACCAGGTCGATGGCCTTATCCGGCAGGAACCGGTCGGTGATGTAGCGGTCCGACAGGGTAGCAGCGGCGATCAGGGCGCTGTCGTTGATCTTCACGCCGTGGAACACCTCGTAGCGTTCCTTCAGGCCGCGCAGGATGGAAATGGTGTCCTCCACGGTGGGCTCATCCACCTGCACCGGCTGGAACCGGCGTTCCAGAGCGGGGTCTTTCTCGATATACTGGCGGTACTCGTCCAGGGTGGTTGCACCGATGCAGTGCAGCTCGCCGCGGGCCAGCATGGGCTTGAGCAGGTTGCCGGCATCCATGGCACCGTCGGTCTTGCCGGCACCCACGATGGTGTGCAGCTCATCAATGAAGAGGATGATCTTGCCCTCGCTCTTCTTGACCTCGTTCAGCACGCTCTTCAGACGTTCCTCGAACTCGCCGCGGTACTTGGCACCGGCCACCAGAGCGCCCATGTCCAGGCTGAACACGATGCGGTCCTTCAGGTTTTCGGGCACGTCACCGCGCACGATCCGCTGGGCAAGGCCCTCGGCGATGGCAGTCTTGCCGACGCCGGGCTCACCGATCAGGCAGGGGTTGTTCTTGGTCTTACGGGACAGGATGCGGATCACGTTGCGGATCTCCTGATCACGGCCAATGACCGGGTCCAGCTTCTGCTTGCGGGCCAGATCCACCAGATCCTGACCGTATTTCTGCAGGGCGTTGTAGGTGTCCTCGGGGTTATCCGTGGTCACGCGCTGGTTGCCGCGCACGGCGGTAAGCTGCTGCAGAAACTTGTCCTTGGCGATGCCAAAAGCACGGAACAGCTCGGTGGTGTTCTGGGTAGGTTCATCCAGCAGGCCGAGGAACACATGCTCCACGCTGACGTACTCGTCCTTCATGGCCTTGGCTTCACGGGCGGCGGCGCTCAGGACCTTGTCGGTGGCCTGCGAGATATAGACCTTGTCCGGGTCGCGGCCGGAGCCGGACACCCGGGGCAGGGCCGACAGCTTTTCGGCAACGGCAGCGGCAAAGCTGCCGGGGTCCACGTTCAGCTTCTGGAGCAGCTGCGGGATCAGGCCCTGCTCCTGCGAAGCAAGGGCGTGCAGCAGATGTTCAGGCTCCAGAGCGTTGTGCTGGTACTCCACAGCCAGCTGCTGGGCTGCCTGCAGAGCTTCCAGAGTTTTCTGAGTATATTGATTGGTATTCATAAAGTCAAGCCTCCATTCATACCGGAAGGTTTTGATTTAGCGGACGGACAGGCACTCTGCTAACAGCTCCGCGCCAAGGGGCGGCAGAACCGGAAGCAGATGCTTTTAAGAAACTGTTTCATGATTTTGTGCACCTCCTGTCGGACTGGTCTATTTGTTTTTAGCACTCTATCTGTTCGACTGCTAAGAATATACTCCAAAGCAATCGCAATGTCAAGAGGAAAATCCTGCCAGAAACACAATTCACAAAAAGTTTGCAATTGGCCTGCCGCACTGCATAAAAAAGACCCGCTCCCGGCTGTTTGCCGGGAGCGGGTCTCAGAGATCGTATGGGAAAAATCAGCCGGGGTAGCGCTGCACCTGCAGCAGTTCTTCGGCACGCTTTACCTGCTCCGGGGTGGGCGGCACAGCGTCGGGCAGCGGATAGGGGATGCCCAGCTTCTGCCACTTGAACAGGCCCAGCGTGTGGTAGGGCAGTACCTCCACCCGCTGTACGGTGTTCAGGCTGCGGATGAAGTCGGCCGTTCTGCGCAGGCCGTCCTCGTCATCGGTCAGGCCGGGCACCAGCACATGGCGGATCCACAGCGGCACGCCCAGGTCGGAGACGTGCCGGGCCATGGCCAGGATGTTGGCGTTGTCCTTGCCGGTGAGCCGGCGGTGGCGCTCCGGGTCGATCTCCTTTAAATCAAGGATGACCAGGCTGGTGGAGGCCATCAGGCGGTCAAAGTCGGCCAGGTAGGCCGGATCCTCCGGCCGGAAGGGCTGCCCGGCGGTGTCCAGTGCCGTGTGCACGCCCTTGGAGCGGGCCAGCTCAAAGAAAGCGGTCAGGAACTCCATCTGGCGCAGCGGCTCGCCGCCGCTGACCGTGATGCCGCCCTTTTTGCCCCAGTAGTTGCGGTAGCGCCACACCCGCTGGAACAGAGCATCCACGGTCCATTCGGTGCCGCCTTCGGCCCATGTTTCCGGGTTGTGGCAGTATTTGCACCGCAGCGCGCACCCTTGCAGGAATACCACAAAGCGCACGCCGGGGCCGTCCACCGAGCCGAAGCTCTCCAGCGAGTGGACATAGCCGACCGGATTACAGGACGGCATGGCAGGTGCGGGAGATGACATCCATCTGCTGCTCGCGGGTCAGGTCGATGAACTTGACGGCGTAGCCGGAGACACGGATGGTGAAGTTGGCGTACTCCTCCTTCTCGGGGTGCTCCATGGCGTCCAGCAGCTTCTCCTTGCCAAAGACGTTCACGTTCAGGTGGTGGGCACCCTGATCGAAGTAGCCGTCCAGCACCTGCACCAGATTTTCCACGCGCTCGCCCTCGCTGTGGCCCAGTGCCTCGGGGTTGATGGTCTGGGTGTTGGAGATGCCGTCCAGTGCCCAGTGGTAGGGCAGCTTGGCCACCGAGTTCAGGGAGGCCAGCAGGCCGTTCTGCTCCGCGCCGTAGCTGGGGTTTGCACCCGGAGCAAACGGAGTGAAGGCAGCGCGGCCGTCGGGCAGGGCACCGGTGTACTTGCCGTATACCACGTTGGAGGTGATGGTCAGGATGGAGGTGGTGGCCTCGGAATTGCGGTAGGTGTGGCGCTTCTTGATCATCTCCAGGAAGGTCTTGAGCAGCCACACGCCGATCTCGTCGGCGCGGTCATCGTCGTTGCCGTACTTGGGGAAGTCGCCTTCCACATCAAAGCCAGTGGCCAGGCCGGTGTCGTCCCGCACCACCTTGACCTTGGCGTACTTGATGGCGCTCAGGGAGTCGATGACGTGGGAGAAGCCTGCAATGCCGGTGGCAAAGGTGCGGCGCACATCGGTGTCGATCAGGGCCATCTCAGCTTCCTCGTAGTAGTACTTGTCGTGCATATACTGGATGAGGTTCAGCACGTTGACGTACAGGCCGGCCAGCCAGTCCAGCATCTTGACGTACTTGGGCAGTACTTCGTCGTAGGTCAGGTACTCGCCGGTGATGGGCGCATAGTTGGGGCCGCACTGCTCGTGGCTCTTCTCGTCCACGCCGCCGTTGATGGCGTACAGCAGGCACTTGGCCAGGTTGGCGCGGGCACCGAAGAACTGCATCTCCTTGCCGGTCTGGGTGGCAGACACGCAGCAGCAGATGGAGTAGTCATCGCCCCACACGGGCTTCATCACGTCGTCGTTCTCGTACTGGACCGAACTGGTGTTGATGGACACCTTGGCGGCGTACTTCTTGAAGGCTTCCGGCAGGGCGGAAGAGTACAGCACGGTCAGGTTCGGCTCCGGGGCGGGGCCCATGTTCTCCAGCGTGTGCAGGAAGCGGTAGCAGTTCTTGGTGACCATGCTGCGGCCGTCCATGCCGATGCCGCCCACTTCCAGGGTGGCCCACACCGGGTCACCGGAGAACAGCTGGTTGTAGCTGGGGATCCGGGCAAACTTGACCATACGGAACTTCATGACCATGTGGTCGATGAGCTCCTGGGCCTGGCTCTCGGTCAGGGTGCCCTTGTCCAGATCGCGCTGGATGTAGATGTCCAGGAAGGTGGAGATGCGGCCCACGCTCATGGCGGCGCCGTTCTGGGTCTTGATGGCGGCAAGATACCCGAAGTACAGCCACTGGCAGGCTTCCTTGGCGTTCTTTGCGGGCTGGGAGATGTCGCAGCCGTAGGCCTCGGCCATCTTCTTCATGCCCTTCAGGGCGTTGATCTGCCGGGCGATCTCCTCCCGCAGGCGGATGACGTCATCGGTCATGGTGCCGTCGCCGCAGTTAGCCAGATCCTCCTGCTTGAACTGGATCAGGGCGTCGACGCCGTACAGAGCCACGCGGCGGTAGTCGCCCACGATGCGGCCGCGGCCGTAGGTGTCGGGCAGGCCGGTGATGATGTGGGTGTGGCGGGCGGCCTTCATCTCGGGTGTGTAGGCGTCGAACACGGCCTGGTTATGGGTGCGGGTGTAGTCGGTAAAGATCTTGTGCAGCTCCTCGCTGGGCTGGTAGCCGTAGGTGGTGCAGGCCTGCTCGGCCATCTTGATGCCGCCGTAGGGCATGAAAGCACGCTTGAGGGGCTTGTCGGTCTGCAGGCCCACGATCTGCTCCAGATCCTTCAGGGTTTCGTCAATGTAGCCGGGGCCGTAGGCGGTCAGGCCGCTGACGACCTCCGTCTCCATGTCCAGCACGCCGCCCTTGGCGCGCTCGGCCTTCTGCAGCTTCTGCAGGGCACCCCACAGCTTGTCGGTCGCCTCGGTGGGGCCGGCCAGAAAGCTCTCGTCGCCGTCGTAGGGAGTGTAATTCTTCTGGATGAAGTCGCGCACATTGACTTCCTCTTTCCAGATGCGGCCCTCAAAGCCTTCCCACTGTTCAAAATTGATCATTGGAACCTCCTTGCTCCATTCTATGCGTTGGTTAGCATAGCCTAACTATTGAGCCTTTGAAAAGCCGCTCCTTGTTGGCGGCTTTCTGGGGGCGGACTGATCGGAGCAGCTCTGAACAAAAATTTGTCAAAGCGCCTCCTTGGACACACTGCACCCTTGAGAACCGCCCTGCTGCCAAAAAGCAGCGGCGAGATGTGGAGTTGCAGTGCTGCAGGAACTATAATAACAAAGATATCGGTCAAAAGCAAGAGGAAATCGGTGGATTTTGCACAGCCTTAGCCAGCTGTGTCTGTACAGGGTGCACGAATCGGGCAGAAAAAACTTTACTGCAAAAAAGTTCCGGAAAATTTTCAAATAAGGGTTGACAAGACTAACTGCGTATGGTATTCTGTTCTCGCAACGAGGTTAGATGAACCTAACCGCTTGAAACGCGTTGCACCAGAACAGCAGAGGTACCTGCAATGCTTCTGCGCAAAACGCAAGTCTGCTATAGCGGTTAAGCTATATCGGACGTCAGGTTTGTCGTGGCGAGGCCACTCCATCTTGCTTGCGCAAGACCACCTTGTGGCTTAAAAGCCTCACTGGGGCTTTCATTGCTGCGCAAACGCCAATTCCTCCATTCCATTCTCTTTTTCAAAAGGAAGCTGCAGCATGGTTTGCTCTGCGGCCTCCGGCGCGGCATTCGGTGTGATTGGTACCGCATCGCGTGCAAAGAAAACAAAAACGGGACGTGCAGCTTGACCACCTGCACGCCCCGATTTTTGTTTTCTATAGAAAAGGAACGATTTATTCCACGATCTCCGCAAGCGCCTGATACAGCTCTGCGGCCCCGCCGCCGGAATATTTGACATTGACAAAGGCGCTGTTCACGATGCACACCCCGTCGGAATAAACCGTGAACAGCAGCTGATGCTGCTCGGCATCATCGTAATAGCTCACGGTGATGGAATCCACCGGAAATTCGTGGGAGTAGGAGGAATAGTTCTGGCTGAGCCGTCTGACACAGCGCACTCCGGAAAGCACTTCCGAAATGTTCTGATAGATCTCGTCCGAACTGGAATAAACCTCGAACTCCATTTCGTTGGAGCTGGCAAAGTTCTGAATGTGCTCCACCCGGACACTGGCCTGTGTGCTGGCGCTGATCTTTGATGCAAGGTCGATTTTGCTGGAAGGCAGGATGAGCACCAGAAGCAGCACCACCAGCACCACAAGGCCGAACCGGTACAGGATGCTCTTATCTTTCATGGCAGGTCAATCCTCCTTTGGCGGTGTCCGGGTCAGACGCCGCTGGGCGAGGAAGAAGCCCACGGCGCTGGCGGCAAACACGAAATAATAGCTGGCGATGCGGTAGAGCATGAGCACGCTCATCACCTCACCGGAAGGCAAAAAGCTGCTGTACAGCAGCAGAAAAGCGGTCTCGATGGAGCCCATGCCTGCCACGTTGGGCAGGGCGTTGGAGACGAACAGCATCAGGCTGGTGAGCAGCTGCACCCGCGCAAAACTCAGCGGGGACAGCTGCATGAACCGGATGCACAGCCACGGCAGGCAGAACAGCAAAAACAGCTTGAGCGCCTGCAGGGCAAAGATCTGCACACAGCGGGCCTTGTCGGCCAGCAGCAGGCGGCTCTCGGTGCCCAGTACATCCAGCTGCTCCAGCCAGTCGGCCCGGCGCTGCTGCCATTTTTCGGTCTTGGGCA
>ERZ773169.1385-NODE-1385-length-21633-cov-7.532209_pt1 | contig 21633 bp, 11 predicted proteins | sample MGYA00580536_ERZ773169 | MGnify/ENA primary metagenome ERZ773169 (study PRJEB29015, sample SAMEA2737814) | human gut metagenome | biome: human gut; feature: human-associated habitat; material: faeces | place: China | collected 2012 ...
CTAAATCTCTCTTTACCTCTGCGATATATGCGGTATGTACTTTGAAGCCGTATTTCGCTTCTATGTACTCCTTAATCATTTTGTAGGTCACTTTTTCTTTGGGCTTATACGCTTCGGCTCTTTTAGCAATACTATCTACCGGAATCTTGCCCTCGCCCTCTCCAAACTCCACATCAATGTGGATATAACTGTCGGCTTTTTTGTGGGATAAAAGAACTACCGTCTCAACATGAAACGTTCTCGGGAAGAGGTCATAGGCCTGCGCCTTTTCGAGGGTATAGCCTGCGCCGCACAGCTCGGCGACATCGCGCGCGAGCGTTGCCGGGTCGCAGGAAACATAGACCACGCGCGGCGGCTGCATCTTCAGGATCGCGTCGCGGGCGGTCTCGTCCAGACCCTTGCGCGGCGGGTCCACCACGAGCACATCAATGCCGCTGAACCGTCCGGCCGCCTGTCCGGCATCCGCGCAGTAAAACTCCACGTTCTCCGCCCCGTTGCGTCGGGCATTGTTCTTCGCGTTCTCGATGGCCTCGGGCACGATCTCTACGCCGACCGCATGCTTTGCGTGCGCCGCAAGCGCAAGCGTGATGGTGCCTGCGCCGCAGTACAGGTCGAGCACGGTCTCCTCGCCGATCAGTCCGGCATAGTCCACCGCACACGCATACAGGCGCTCAGCCTGCGCGTGATTGACCTGATAGAACGCATGGGGCGAGAGCAGGAACGTGTTGCCGCACAGCCTGTCCTCCAGCATCGGCTCGCCCCACAGCACATCCGTGCGGTCGCCCAGAATGACGTTGTCGCCGCGCTGGTTGTGGTTGATCAGGATGCCCGTCAGCGACGGCTCCGCTGCACGCAGACGCTCGATGAGCGTATCCAGCTCGGGCAGCTTGCGCGTCGCGGAGATCAGCGTCAGCTGGCATTCGCCGCTTTTTTCGCCCGTGCGGACGTAAATATGGCGGATCGTGCCGCGTTTTGTCTCGTAATCATAGGGCGGGACCGCGAATTCGGTCATCCACTCGCGCACGATGCCCGCGAGGCGGTCAGCCTTCTCCGACTGGATCAGACAGCGCTCGACCGGCACGATGTCATGGCTGCGCGGGCGGTAAAAGCCGGTCACGATATTGCCCTCTCTGTCGCGGCCCACCGGATACTGCGCCTTGTTGCGGTAGTGCTCGGTCGTTTCCGCGCCCGTGATGCCGAGCAGCTTTTCGCCGTCCTGCTTTCCGATACGGGTCAGCGCGTCGCGCACCTTCTTCTCCTTTGCGCGCAGCTCCTCCTCGTAGGTGATGTGCTGATAGCAGCAGCCGCCGCACTTGTCCGAGACCGGGCAAGCAGGCGTGATGCGCGCGCTCGAGGGCGTCACGAGCTTCTCCACGCGGCCGAACGCCACGTTTTTCGTGACCTTGACGATGCGCACATCGCAGCAGTCCCCGACCGCCGTGCGCGGCACGAACACCGCCCGCCCCTCGATCTTTGCAAATCCCGTGCCGTCCGCTGTATAATCGCTGATCCGGCAGCGGTATACCTTGTTTTTCATCAGTTCCATAACAGAAATCCTCATCAGAGATGCGTTCCCGCCGCTCCCTGTTCCCTTCTCGATAGATACTTTCATTATACCACGGTCTGACCGCTCCGTGCAATCCGCAGGCCCGCTTTCCGCCGCCGGAAAATTCTTTGCGAAAAATGTAGGATTTTCCCGAAATTTTTGTTATACTGTTGTTAACAACACAGGACACAAAAGGAAGGGTTCGCCATGAATTTTTTAGAGGAACGCATCGTAAAAGACGGCGTGGTCAAGAAGGGCAACGTGCTCAAGGTTGACAGCTTTCTCAATCATCAGATGGATATCGAGCTGTTCGACAAGATGGGCGAGGAATTCAAGCGCCGCTTTGCGAATGAAAACATCAACAAGATCGTGACGATCGAGGCCTCCGGTATCGGCATTGCCTGCATCGTCGCACGTCATTTCGGCGTACCGGTCGTTTTTGCGAAGAAATCGCAGAGCATCAACATCGATGGCGACGTTTACATCGCAGAGGTCGAGTCCTTTACGCACAAGTGCAAGAATCAGGTCATCGTCTCCAAGAAATTCCTGAGCGCAGACGATCATGTGCTGCTCATCGACGATTTTCTGGCCAACGGCTACGCGCTTCAGGGTCTGATCTCCATCGTTCAGCAGGCCGGCGGCACGGTCGAGGGCATCGGCATCGCCATCGAGAAGGGCTTCCAGTACGGCGGCCGCACCATCCGCAACCTCGGCTACCATCTCGAGTCTCTCGCCATCGTGGACGGCATGGACCCGGAGACCGGCAAGGTCATCTTCCGCGAGCAGTAAAAAAAAGCTGTCGCGAAACTGGCGTTTCGCCGACAAGCTGTGTGAGACTGTCGAAAAACTTCGTTTTTCCGACAATCTGTGTTCTGACTTCGCAGAACACGAGTCGTCCGAAAGTTCCCATGCGGAAACTTTCTCCCTCCAGAAGTATGAAAACCGAGGTACACGCCCCCGGTTTTCATGAAATCGCCACGCGATTTCTATTTCATGCGCGCTGACGCGCGACTGCTGCTTTGCGCGGGCAGCTGAACTATATCGACAGACTGAGAGCGAACCATTATGGTTCGCTCTTTTTGCTGTTTTTCGGGTCATCGTCTTGACCTGTCCGCGTTTTTCTGATAAAATAGGAAAGATTTCAGCACTTTACCGTATTCAAGCGCGCCTTGCATACGGTTTTTATTTCCAGTTTTCTGTCTGAAGGAGGAATTTCCACAAGATATGACCACGATTTTCAGCATACTCATCAATCCGGTCACGGTTTCCGTGCTCGTTCTGTGCGCGCTGTGCCTCACCGGTCTCAACGTACTGCTCTCCATGCTCATCGCCTGCATCATCGGCGGCGTCGCGGGCGGCATTCCCCTGCTCTCCGCGCCGGAGGGCACGCAGACCGTCATGCAGCTGCTGACGAGCGGCTTCGCAAGCAATGCTACGACCGCGCTCGCCTACATTCTGCTCGGCACGTTCGCGACCTGCATCTCCACGACCGGCCTTGCCGAAATCCTGTCGAAAAAGCTCTCGCGCCTGCTCGGCGGCCACAGGCTCGCACTCATCGGCGTGCTGACGCTCGTTGCCTGCCTGTCGCAGAACCTCATCCCCGTGCACATCGCCTACATTCCCATTCTCGTGCCGCCGCTGCTCGGCATGATGAACCGCATGAAGCTCGACCGACGCGCGGTCGCGTGCGCGCTCGCCTTCGGCCACAAGGTCCCCTATATCACGATTCCGTTCGGTTTCGGCCTGATCTTTCAGCGCGTGATCGCAGATAACCTCACGGAAAACGGCCTTTCGGTCACGGTACGCGACGTTACCGCCGCGAACTGGAGCATCGGCATCGCCATGCTGCTCGGTCTGCTCGCCGCAGTATTCGTGCTCTACCGCAGGCCGCGCGAATATTATGATCTGGAAGCCGATACCTCGGCCTCTGAGGAAATCTCGGAAAAGCTCGAATACCGCCACTATGTCATGCTCGGCGCGGCCATCGTCGTCGCGGTCGTACAGGTCATCAGTCAGGATCTCGCACTGTCCGCGCTGTGCGGTCTGGTCGTGATCGTCGTGTTCCGCGCGATCAAATGGAATGAAATCGACGCGCAGGTCGAGGGCGGCATCCGTCTGATGGGTCAGATCGCCATCATCATGCTCGTCGCAGGCGGCTACGCTTCGGTCATCAAGGCGACCGGCGGCATTGACGCCCTCGTGAACGCCGGCATTTCCGCCATCGGCGGCAGCAGGCTGGTCGCAGCCGTCGTCATCACGCTCATCGGTCTGCTCGTCACGATGGGCATCGGCACCTCGTTCGGCACGGTTCCCGTGCTTGCGGTGCTGTTCGTGCCCATGTGCGCCTCGCTCGGCTTTTCCACCCCGGCGACCATTCTGCTCATCTCGGCGGCCGCCGCGCTCGGTGATGCAGGCTCTCCGGCTTCGGATACCACGCTCGGCCCGACCTCCGGCCTGAACGCCGACGGTCAGCACGATCATATCCGCGATACCTGCATTCCGACCTTTATCGCGTTCAATATCCCCATCATGCTCTGCGCCATCATCATGTCGCAGGTGTTGTAAGGCAACAAAACAGAAAAGGCACGCCGGCGGCGTGCCTTTTTCGCGCCCAAAGGGCGCAGTCTCCTGTCGGATTTTGCCTTCGGCAAAACAGGCAGGACAGGCGCTCCGCAGAGCGCCGCATAAAATTCCCCGTAAAAGTCCAGCTCTGCCGGACTTTTACCCCACTGCCTCGGGACACGTACCCCAGGGCACCTTCTCTTGCCCCTTCGGGGCAATTCACCTTGTGTCCCGAGCCGCCCCTGCTGTGCAGGGGCGAGGGGGTTATCTCCAAAAGTTTCTTCGGAACTTTTGGAGAATCTAAGGGGGACAGCGTCCCCCTTAGAAGAGCGAGGTTACTCGCTCAAAAGCATTCTGTCGTTCTCAATATTGAACTTCTCGAGCAGATCGCGCACGGTGAGGTGCTTTTTCTCCTCGCCCCTGATGTCGACGACGACGCGGCCCGAATCCATCATGATCAGACGGTTGCCGTACTGGATGGCGTGCTTCATGTTATGCGTGACCATCATGGTGGTGAGGTTATCGCGCGCAACGATCTCCTCGGTGATCTGAAGCACCTTGTCTGCGGTCTTCGGGTCGAGCGCCGCCGTGTGCTCGTCGAGCAGCAGCAGATCCGGCTTGCGCAGCGTCGCCATCAGCAGCGTCAGCGCCTGACGCTGACCGCCGGAGAGCAGGCCGACCTTGCTCGTCATGCGGTCCTCCAGACCCAGACCGAGCGTCGCGAGCTTCTCACGGTAGAGCTTGCGCTCCTCGTTCGTGATCCCGGCATGCAGACCGCGCCGCTGACCGCGGCGGTACGCGAGCGCGAGATTCTCCTCGATGCCCATGGTCGCGGCCGTACCCATCATCGGGTCCTGGAACACACGGCCGAGATATTTCGCGCGCTTGTGCTCGGGCAGATGCGTCAGGTTGAAGCCGTTGAGGTTGATCGTGCCGGCATCCACCGGGAAAACGCCTGCGATCAGGTTGAGCGTGGTGGACTTGCCGGCGCCGTTGCCGCCGATGATCGTGACAAAATCGCCGTTTTCCAGCGTCAGATTGAGGTTGTCAATCGCACGCTTCTCATTGACCGTTCCGGCGTTGAACGTCTTGTAAATACCCTTGAGTTCGAGCATATCAGCGGCCCTCCTTCTTGGTCTTGACTGTCGCGTGGAAATACTTGCCCTTCCAGTACGGGATAGCAAGGAAGATCGCAACGACAAGTGCGGTAATCAGTTTGAGATCGTTGGTATTAAGACCTGCGGTGAGGACAAACTGAATAACGATGTAATAGATGACCGCGCCGAGCGCAACGCTCAGCAGCTTGAGCGCGAAATTGCGGAAAATGCGGCTGAACACGACCTCGCCGATGATGACCGCCGCCAGGCCGATAACGATCGCGCCGCGGCCGGCGTTGACGTCTGCGAAGCCCTGATACTGGCAATACAGCGCGCTCGCGAGCGCGACCAGACCGTTCGAGATCATCAGACCGAGCACCTTGTTGAAATCGACGTTGATGCCCTGTGCGCGACTCATGTTGGCGTTCGCGCCGGTCGCGCGGATGGAGCTGCCGAGCTCAGTGCCGAAGAACCAGTACAGCAGCGCGATAACCACCACGGTAAACACCGCAACGACAAGGATCGGGTTCTGCGGAATGATTTTCTTGACATTTCGCAGCGAAACGAGCAGCGTGTAGTTATCCGGATTGATCGCGACGTTCGCCTTGCTGCCCATGATGCGCAGGTTAACGGAGAACAGCGCGAGCTGCGTCAGGATACCGGCGAGAATGGCCGGAATGCCCATAAAGGTATGCAGGATGCCGGTGACGAGACCCGCGAGCATACCGGCGAGGAACGCGCACAGCAGCGCGACCCAGAGATTGACGCCGTGCGTCATCAGCACGAGGCAGACTGCGCCGCCCGTTGCCATGGTGCCGTCAACGGTCAGATCGGCAAGATCGAGCACCTTGAAGGTGATGTACACGCCGATTGCCATGAGGCCCCAGATGAGACCCTGTGCCACCGCGCCCGGAAGCGAGGCGAGCAGGTTAGAGAAGAATTCCACTTTAATTCCCCCAAAATTAAATTTTTACCGTCCTTTTACTCTTGTATCTGATAAAGCGTAAAAGCACTTTATACTATTATAGCAAAGAAAAGCCGCCCTGCATAGAACTATTTTCATGGATATTTATCGAGAAACGCGCATAATCATCCGCTCCGCCGCCGTACCGCGAAAAAAAGCTGTTTTTCCGCTGTCTCTGGTGCAAAAACCTTGCCATAACGGCAAAAACATGCTACAATATAACACATCTGAGATTGCTCAATTAGAGAGGCGTTGAAAATATGGAAATGATACATGAAGCGGGTCAGTATGTTGACACCGTAAAGCGCGTCTGCGACGCAGTCGGCGGCGAGGTCACCTTCCGCGGCACGGTACACCGTGTCCGCGACATGTCGGACTTCTCCTTCGTTGTCATGCGCGTAGAGCGCGGCCTGATCCAGTGCACCTTCCAGGGTGATGCGATCGGCGACATCAAGCGCTCCGACGTACGCGATGCCATGGTCCTCGAGGTGACCGGCGCAGTCCGCGAGGAGCCGCGCGCTGAGCACGGCGTAGAGGTCGTTCTGAGCGCGGTCAAGGTCCTCGGCAAGCCGTATGACCAGCTGCCGGTGCCGATCGGCAAGAAGTATATGGGTCTGTCGCTCGACGTCGACCTCCCGCTCCGCCCGATCACGCTGCGTCATCCGCGCAAGCAGGCGATCTTCCGCGTACAGGGCGCGATCGCTGACGGCTTTGCACAGTACATGCAGAGCCAGGGCTTTACCCACATCCACACCCCGAAGATCGTCGTTGCAGGCGCTGAGGGCGGCGCGAACCTGTTCAAGCTGGACTACTTCGGTCATCCGGCCTACCTTGCACAGTCTCCGCAGTTCCACAAGCAGTACCTCGCCGGCGCATTCGGCCGCGTATATGAGATCGGCTCGGTCTACCGCGCCGAGCGTCACAATACCTCCCGTCATCTGAACGAGTACATGGGTCTGGACTTCGAGATGGCCTACATCGACTCGATGTACGACGTCATGGCTATGGAAACCGGCATGCTCAAGAGCGTCATGAACTACGTCAAGGAGCACTGCCCCGAGGAGCTCGCCCTGCTCAAGGCTGACATCCCGGAGATCAAGGAGATCCCGACCATCCGCTTCCACGAGGCGAAGAAGATCATGGAGGAGAAGTACGGCCACAAGTCCAAGAACCGTTACGACCTCAACCCGGACGAGGAGGTTCTGCTGTGCCAGTGGGCGAAGGAGGAGTACGGCTCTGAATTCGTATTCGTAACCCACTTCCCGTCCGCAAAGCGTCCGTTCTACGCGATGGACGACAAGGACGACCCGAAGCTCGCGCTGTCCTTCGACCTGCTGTTCCGCGGTCTGGAGATCACCACCGGCGGCCAGCGTATCCACGATTATCAGGAGCAGATGGACAAGCTTGCAGCACGCAAGATGAACGCCGAGCTGTTCGAGTCCTTCACCATGCTGCACAAGTACGGCATGCCGCCGCACGGCGGTCTGGGCATCGGCCTCGAGCGTCTGACCATGCAGCTGCTCGGCCTGAACAACATCCGCGAGGCATCCATGTTCCCGCGCGATATGAACCGTCTGGAGCCGTAAAAGAGCTGTCGCGAAACTTCGTTTCGCCGACAATCTGTGTTCTGACTTCGCAGAACACGAGTCGTCCGAAAGTTCCCATTCGGAAACTTTCTCCCTCTAAGAGTAAAAAAACCGAGGCGCATGTCCTCGGTTTTTTTGCGTTTGCAAAGCAAACGCTTTTGAATGCGCGCTGCCGCGCGAGTGCTGTTTTAGGTTAAAGTCAACTTTATCGACAGACTAATCCCCACGCTATCAGCGTGGGGATACTGTGTTTTCAGCCGTCCTGACGGATCTTTTCGAGGATCTTCCGGTCGCGCCTGTCCTGCGGCTCGAATTTCACGAACAGGTCGGGGCGGTCCTTTTTCGTGCGGCGCAGGCTCATTTCGCGCCGCCACGCCTCGATATTGGCATGATGGCCGGAGAGCAGCACCTCGGGAACCTCGCGGCCGCGCCAGTTTTCCGGGCGGGTGTACTGCGGGTGCTCCAGCAGTCCGTCCCAGTGGCTTTCCGCCGTGAAAGCCTCCTCGTCGGGCAGCACGCCCGGCACCATGCGGCAGACCGCATCCGCGACCGCCATGGCCGGGATCTCGCCGCCGGTCAGCACGAAATCACCGATGGAGATCTCCTCATCCACGCATTCGTCGATAAACCGCTGGTCGATTCCCTCATAATGACCGCAGACCAGAATAAAATGCTCCTTCGCGAGCAGCTCACGCGCCTTTCCCTGATTGAACGGCGCGCCCTGTGCGGAGAGAAACACCGTATGAACATGTTCGCCGCCGCTCAGCGCCTCATGGCACAGGTAAAGCGGCTCCGCGAGCATGACCTGACCGCGGCCGCCGCCGTAGGGCGCATCGTCCGCCTTATGGTGCTTGTCGAGCGCATAATCGCGGATATTCGTCGCCTTGACCTCGACAAGACCCTTGTCCTGTGCGCGCCCGATGATGCTTTCGCGCATGACTGCGTTGATCATCTCGGGAAACAGCGTCATAATGTCGATTTTCATTCGATCAGGCCCTCGATGCTTTCCACATAGACGATGCCGGCGTCCATGTCGATCTCCTTGAGGAAGGGCTTGATGGCCGGGATATAGATGAGGCGGCCGTCCTCGCCGGCGATCTCGTACATATCGTGCGCCGGATTGGAGGTCAGAACGTCGCGGATATGGCCGATCACGCGGTCAACGCGCAGATCGTATACCTTGAACGTGAGAATATCCTGAATAAACACGAGGTCCTCGGGCAGATCGACATCATCGCGGTCGAGATGCAGGATCTTTCCGCGCAGCTTTTCCGCCGCCTCTACCGTATCAACGCCCTTGAGGTGCATCAGAACGACGTTTTTGTGCACCTGTGCGCTCTTGACCTCGACCGGGGTCTTTTCGTCCAGATACAGTGTATCAAAATCGCACAGAACCTCCGGCGTGTCGCACCAGCTCTGCACCTTCAAATCGCCGCGAATGCCGTGCGTGCCGACGATCTTACCGGCCTCCAGAAACTTTTTAGGCATGTTTTTCTCTCCTTGCAAGTGATCGGGCGCCTCGCCGCGCCGCTTATATTCCTTATTATATCATCTTTCCGTGCGCTTGAAAATTCATTTTTTTGCAGACGCAAAAAACGGCTGCGGCGCGCGAATATTGCCGTGCCCTCTCCTGCGCCGGGAGGTTTTTTCTGTCATTTTTTGATATTTTTGTGCATATGATACAAAAGTTTCATGTGAATTTTGTGTGATGCTCGAGAAAATAATATAAAACTTTTCCTTACATCTATGGTATAATTAGGGTGCAGCAGGATTTACTGTTGCGCGGGCGAACCCACAAACTTCCATGTGCCCGGAACGACCGGTTCGCTCAGCTCAGACAACTTGATCTGTGCATTATGCGCCGAGGGCGTGTCTGTACAGAAAAAGGCACAGCCGGCGAAAGCCGGTGCCGCAAAGCCACAGGGTCTAAACGGACTTTTCCGCACGACAGCCGGTTGCCGAACAGCAGAAAATCACCTCCTTTGCGTCTGTATGCACGCAGAGGAGGTTTTTGCATGAAAAGGAGAAATAACCGTTTCCTCGCCGGCACTCTCGCCGGTCTGATGATGCTCACTATGCTGCCCGTGACCGCGCTCGCGGCCGAAGAAGGCGCAGCAGACGAAACCACGACGCTGACAACTACGGACGGTACACCCGTTCCCGGAGCGTCGGATAACGGCATTGAAAATGTAGTAAATGATACCGGAGACAGCCAGGATACCGTGGATACCGGCGCAAATGCAGCCGCTAACGACACGGGTGACGCAAACCCAATCGCCGGTAATGACGGTGACAAAACCGGCACATCTGTCGGCGGCAATGATGTACAGACCGGCGCTTCTGGCAATGAAGGCGAAGGCAGCTCGGCGGAAACCGGCGGCGAACAGGGCGGTGCAGGCAATTCCGAGAACGGCAACACGCCTGCCCCGGCTCCGGCAGAAACGTTTACCGCGAAAATCGGCGATACGAAGTATGAGACGCTGGATGCAGCAATCAACGCTGCACAGGACGGCGATACGATTGAGATTGGTGAGAATTGCACGCTGACCGTTGGCACGATTAAAAAAGCTGTTGTTATCAATGGTAACAGCAACACCATTACCATTCCCGAGCAGGGTACTGAAAATCATGCGCTCAATATCAATGCTTCGCTGACGTTTAATAAGGCAAACGTAGTCTTTACCAACGATATTGATAATGTCAACCAGTGGTCTGTTACCATGAACAGCGACGGCGTGCTGACTTTAGACGAAGGCAGCACCTGCACCATCGAAACCCACGGTATTTATGCCTCTCCTAATGCTGTCATCAATGTATATGGCGGCTCTAAGCTGACCATTCGGAACACAACCTATACGGCAATGATGGCTGAAAATTACGCACTTCTGAACATCGAAAACGACTCTCATCTTTTGATTGAAAATTCTGCAATCAACGGCATGACTCGTTTTATTACGACCGTCACTGGTTCGACTCTCCGTGTTCTGAACTGCGCCAATCAGGGTCTGGTTAGATGCCCGTTGACGCTTGATGATTCTACGGCAGAAATCAGCGGCAACGATTACGGTATTTCCGGCTACAACAAGACCGATGTGCTGACGATGAAAAACGGTTCTTCTCTGACGATGGAGGACAATAACTCTGCCGGTATCTTCCTCTACGGCGGCAATATCGACGTACAGGACGGCACGACACTCACTATCACCGGCACGGGCAAAGATCTGGATAATACCGATGATCGTTCCGTCGGCGCTCTCGCCGTATATTATTACTACAATACCTATGCCGCAAACGTCACCTTTGCTGACGGTGCATCGGTAAATCTGGTCGACAACGCCGTTTCCGCTATCAACAACGACGGTACGCTCTACATCGGCAAGGGTACAACTATCACAAACAACGGCAGCAAGGCTCTGTACGGCGGCGGTATTCAGAACCGCGGTGATATTACCATTGCCCCCGATGCCAAGGTATACAACAACCGCGCTAGCGTTGCTGGCGATGACATCTACAACACTACCGGCGACGGCATGGACAGAGACAAAAACACCGTAACCTACACCGGCTCCCTCACCCTTTCCCCTGTCGGCGAAAACTGGGTACTGGACGACTGCGGCGATCCGATCGTAGGCTGGTATCACGACGGCAAGGAAAAGCTGACGGACAATACCTACAAGCGCTGGAACGGCGACGCGACGGACGACAGCTACTACGCAGACGAATATACGGTCGATAAAAAGGCCGTTTCCGACGCGCTCGCGCTCAAGGCCGCGCACGGCAAATTCTGCAATGTCACCTATGAAGTAACGGGCGATATTCCGTCCGACGCAGGTGCTGCTCCGGCTTCTGCCAAGGTCAAAATGGGCGGCAGCTACACGGTCGCGCCCGCGCAGACCACCTCGCAGAGCCGCTACACGTTCAGCGGCTGGCGTATCAACGGCACCGGAGATATTGTAACCTCGCTTGAGAACCTCCAGCAGGACGTCAAGCTCGTCGGCGTATGGTCCTACCGCTCCGGCGGCAGCTCCGGCGGTGGCGGCGGCCGCAAGCCGACTGTCGACATTCCGGATGACGTACCGACCGGTCTGAACGGCGACGATCATTTTGCGTATATCGTCGGCTACCCGGACGGCAACGTAAAGCCGGGCAGCAGCATCACCCGCGCCGAGGTCGCGACCATCTTCTTCCGTCTGCTGACCGAGGACGTCCGCACCGCAAACTCCACCCAGTCCAACAGCCTGTCCGACGTTTCGCGCGGTCAGTGGTTCAACCACGCGATCTCCACGCTCTCGTCGATGGGCATCGTAAAGGGCAACCCTGACGGCACCTTCGACCCGGATGCACCGATCACCCGTGCGGAATTCGCAGCCATTGCAGCTCGTTTCGACGACAAGAATACGAACACCACCTCGAATTTCTCGGATATCGCTTCTCACTGGGCGAAGGACGAGATCGGTGTTGCCGCAAACAAGGGCTGGATCAACGGCTATCCCGACAGCACCTTCCGTCCCGACCAGTATATCACCCGCGCCGAGGCGATGACGCTCGTCAACCGCGTACTCAACCGCCTGCCCGAAAAGAGCGAGGATCTGCTCGATGACATGATCAAATGGCCGGATAATGCGGATGCGTCCGTCTGGTACTATCTCGCCGTGCAGGAGGCTACCAACAGCCACGATTACTCGGACAAGAGCAACGCCGACAAGTACGAAAAGTGGACCAAGATCCGCGACGCACGCGACTGGACGCTGCTCGAAAAGTAAATTTAACAACAGGCATTCGGTAAATCGCGAACCATATCTTTCATTCTGCAAGTATCGTTTTACCGGGCACAGCAGGGGCAGGAAGTAATTCCTGTCCCTGCACTTTTTACCATTTCTATTGACAAACCGACGGTCTGCCACTACTATAAAATTATATGAGTAGAATCAAGGATGTGTACTTATGACGATATTAGTGACCGGCGGCGCAGGCTATGTCGGCTCGCACACAGTGCGAGCAATGCTCGAGGCCGGCTATCAGGTGGTCGTGGCCGACAACCTCAGCACCGGCTTCCGCGCAGCCGTACCGGCGGCCTGCCGATTTTATGAGGGCGACATTCGCGATGCAGCCTTTCTCGCCCGCCTGTTCGAACAGGAGAACATCGACGGCGTAATTCATTTTGCAGCGTTCTCGCAGGTCGGCGAGAGCGGCAAACTGCCGCTGCGCTACTATGATAACAACGTCAGCGGCACGCGCGTACTGCTCGAGCAGATGACCGCGCATGACGTCGGAACGATCGTTTTTTCCTCCTCCGCAGCAGTCTACGGCGAACCCGAACAGATTCCCATTGAGGAAACTGCCGCTCTCGATCCGACTAACTGCTACGGCGAGACCAAGCGCGTCATGGAGCGCATGATGTGCTGGACGGCGGCCGCGACCGGCCTGCGGTACGCCGCGCTGCGGTATTTCAATGCCTGCGGCGCGCATCCGGACGGTTCGCTCGGCGAAGCGCATTTCCCCGAAACCCACCTCATTCCGCTGGTCCTGCAGGTCGCAAACGGACAGCGCAGCGAGATCTCGGTGTTCGGCTCGGACTACCCAACGCCCGACGGCACCTGTATCCGCGACTACGTCCATGTGTGCGATCTGGCGCAGGCGCATATTCTTGCGCTCGAATACCTGCTGCGCGGCGGCGAAAGCACCGCCTTCAACCTCGGCAGCGGACAGGGGTTTTCCGTACGCGAGGTGATCGAGGAGGCGCGCCGCGTTACCGGTCATAGAATCCCTGCCGTGGAAAAGGCGCGCCGCAGCGGCGACCCGGCTCGGCTCGTTGCGTCCTCGGAGAAGGCGCAGAGCACACTCGGCTGGCGGCCGCGCTACAGCGCACTCAGCACCATCCTGCAAACCGCATGGAACTGGCACCGCAGCCATCCGATGGGATTTTAAAGCTGTCGAAAAAACTTTATTTCTGTGCGCGCTGAAGCGTAAAAAGGTCATCCTTTTTCAAGGATGACCTTTCTTTTTTACTGTTTGTTCCACGTTACATGGGAGACCGTCGTGCCGGCCCTGACATGCAGCGCGATCGTTACCGGCTCATCACTGTCGCCGAGGCGGTCCGCCTCGATGACAGCCTTGCCGGAAGCATCTAGCGTCACTGCCGCGCCGTCTACGTCTGCCTCCGCAACGCCGCCAAGGTCGCTGCTCTCGACAGCGAGCTCATAGCTGCCTTCGTTCTTGAGCACGGTCGAGAACACGACTGTGCTGTCCGAGTCCACAGTGAATGCACCGCCGTTCCACGTTACGCTGCCTTCCTGCACCTCCGCGCAGTCCGGCACGCCGTTTCCGTCCGCATCCGGCAGATAAGCCGTATCCAGACCGAGCGAGGAGAAAATGGTGAGCGCGTCGACGAAATCATACGGGTCGAGCGCGTCTGCCGCAAGCAGCTTGTTAAGGAACGCATTGTTCTCCGCCGTCAACAGCACATCATCAAGCTGGTCCGCGTTGACCTGGCACAGCGTCTCGTAGCCCTTGACCATGCGGTTCAGATAGGTATCATCCTGGAGCCACTGCGCCGCGCCGATGCTGCCGCCGACCGGATCGATCATCTGCTCGTACAGGCTGAACATCTTCTGCCATACCTCAGCGTTTGCACGCGTGTATTTCGCGCCGCGGTCGAGCGCATCGAGCGCCTTGGTGTAGTCGCCCACACCGGCGTAATACTGCGCAAGCGGAATGGCGATGGCGTTGGAGTCCACGCGGGACAGATCGGCCGCATAGCGGTCGGCTACGCCCTCCTCATTGCCGCCCGAGATCAGATACGACAGCTTGTAGTCGTTAGTCTCGAACAGGTCGATGGACGCGCACTGCTTGAGATCATCGAGCGTCAGCTCGTCGCTCGAGAACTTGCTCTGCGCGATCAGATTGAGGCCGATGAGCACGATAAAGACAGCGGAAACCGCCGCGATCGGCCAGCGGACCGCGCCGCCCTTGCTCTTGTTCGGCACATTCAGCCGCAGGCTGTCGCCGCAGTGCAGCGTCACAAGTGCGAGCACCGCGAAGAACGTCGGTACGCAGCAGCCGACCGACCATGTAACGTCGCTGATAGCCTGACCGAACATCTGAAGCACGCACGCGCCGAGCAGCATGACGATAAGCGGCTTCTCCTTGCGGCTCTTGACGAGCGCCCAGATCGAGGTGCCGAGCATCGCAAGGAAGGCCGCCAGGCCGAGAATACCGAGGTCGCACAGCGACTCAACATAGTGGTTATGGGCGTATTTAGTCTCGTAATAGTAATCCTGCACCGAAACGACACCGTTTTCAAAGCCGCCGAGACCGCGGCCGATGACCGGCGAGGTCTTCCAGAGCTTGATAGCGTCCTGACGGTAAACGCCGCGCTGTACGACGTTGCCGTTTGCGGTGAGGTCCTGAATACGGTCCGCGATGAAAGCGGGCAGCAGCTTGTAGCCGAGCTTTACGCTGCCGTCCTTCGCGCCGGTGTAAGCCGCCTCGTTCAGCGTCGCGCCCTGTTCGCCGCCGAAGTAGAAGAACACGAGCTTGCTGTCCTCCGGCACGGTGAAGGTCACCGGAGCATCTGCCGAGCCGCTGGCAAGGTCGGTTTCGTTGTTCTGAACCAGATTGTTGGTGTTTTTATAGGTGACGCGCACCGAGGTCGAGCCGTCCGCCTGCATGGAGAGCGAATAGTCGCCTGCCGGCAGGGAAATCGCACGGCGGAACTCACCCTCCGTGCCAAAGGTGTACGAGCCGGTGACATTCAGCGCCGCAACCAGGTAGACAACAGCGATCACAGCAACCGCCGCGACCAGACCGATGAGCAGTTTTCCCTTGTCGGCAAGGCGCGCGACAAGCTTCTCGCGCACAAAAATCTCCAGCACGCACGCTGCGGCGCAGCCGACGATCAGCATGATCATCGGCAGGAACGAGCCGGTCACATCATCACCGAAGCCCTTGACCGAAACAGCGCCGACGATCAGCGCAACGACTGCCGTCTGAACGAGCAGCAGGAACAGATCCATGCGCTTTTCTGCCGGACTCAGTACCAGCATCGCAAGGCACGCCACGACAAACACGCCGAGCGAACCCATCGAGAACGCGAGCAGATAGGAGACTGCGTTGACCATCAGCAGGATGGTGCACAGGATCTTCTGGCTGCGGCTCGCCGCCGTGATGACGAGCCAGATAGACAACAGGCACGCGATCGACATCAAGCCGGCGTAGGTATTCGGGTTGCCGAAAATGGTGTTCAGGCGGGAGTAAAAGTAGCCGCCGGTGTTGCCGTAGCCTGCGCCGATCGCCTCCATGATGACGCGCACCGGGCGCATCAGCAGATTGCAGGAGGCTGCGTCGATGGACAGCAGACCGACCGGAGCCGCCGCGGCAGCGATCGTGGCCGCGGCTCGGCGGAAGGCGGTCCTGCCGTCATTCGAAAACAGAACGATGCACAGATAGACCGCAAAAGCCGCAAGAAAGACCGCAAATTCTGCGATCGCGAACTTGCGCGAGCGCGCATACAGCGTGGATACGCCCGACAGCAGCATGTACGCAAACAGCGCAAACGCCGGCGGCGTCAGCAGACGCTTTACCTTGTCCTTGCCTGCAAACAGCATCATGAACAGCGTACCGACCGTACAGAGCACGCCGACCACCTTCTGCGTGAAATAGCTGCCGTTATTGTCGAAGCAGGTGATGATCCACAGCGCGATCGCCGCCATGGTGTACAGTCCCCAACGGGCGCTGCTCGGCGCGGCGGGCTTTGCCTGAACGCCTCCCTTCACCTGTCCGTTTTTGGACTGAGCCGGTTTTTGTTTCATCAGTTTTCCTCCTCAGATGCCGCGCGTCCCGTTTTTCCGGTCAGCACATCATAATATAATGTGGTCAGCGCGGGAAACACGGTATCCAGACCGTATTTCTGCACGCTTTTTTCCGCTTTTTCGCTCATCATGCGGCGTACCGCCGGCTCACCTGCGACCCGAACCGCGCGGCAGAACGCCTGCCGGTCGTCATAAGGATACAGCTCGCCGTTCTCGCCGGGGCGAACCAGATCCTCATGCCCCTTGACGTTCGTCAGCACCGCCGGAAGGCCGCACGCCATCGCCTCCATGACGTTGAACGGCAGGCCCTCGCTTCGGCTCGACGAGACACAGACATCGGACGCGCGGTAGTAGTCCTCGATATTCGACACGAAGCCGGGAAACCGCACGCGCTCGCGCACTCCAAGCCGGTCTGCCAGCGCCTTGCATTTGTCGAGCGCCGCGCCCCGTCCGGGCAGCAGCAGCACAACGCGCTCGGGCAGCTCCGCCATCGCCTCGATGAGCATGGACTGATGCTTGCGGCCGGAAAACTCCGCCGCGTAGACGAGCACGAGCTGATCGTCCCTCAGCGAAAGCTGACGGCGCAGCCAGGTGCGCTCGGGCGCGGACGGGCGGCTGAACCGCGCAAGATCGATGCCCATGCCGTCCGTCTGCACGATATGCCGTCCCAGGCGATACTGCCGCGCGATACGCTCATCCTGACGGTTCATGGTCAGCAGCCAGTCGGTCACTGGCGCGGTCATGCGCTCCGCCGCAAGCAGAATTTCGCGCTTCAGCGGCGGTGTATCGCGGTCGAACAGGTAGCCGTGCACGGTATTCATCACGATTGGCCTCTGCTTTCCGCAGGTCATCACCGCAAGCCGGGTGAAGAACGCCGCGAGCGAGGTATGCACGCTGATCATGTCGTACTTCTCCTCGCGCAGAACGCGGCGCAGCTGTATCACTGCGGCGAAATTGCGCGGCGAGAACATGCTTTTCTCGAACGAGACCGGGATATACCGCGAAACGCCCGGCAGCTCGGCCGTACTGCCGCCTGCCGCCGCGTGCACCGCTGCGCCCTGCTGCGCCAGCCACGCCAGATATGGCTTGTGAAAAGATGCCAGATGTCCGAATGTCGAGGCAACATACAGCACCTTTCTGCTGTTTTTCAAACTCTATCTCACCACCATCAATAAAAAAGCGCAGGCAACTGCACCTGCGGCCAAAAAACAACGTCGTTTTCCGCAGTCTGTCCGCCAGCCGCGGTCTGCGAAACTTTTCCATATTACTCTAAAAATTTTACCCCAGAGCATAGTTCTTGTCAAGGAGATGATGGAATTTTCCTGCCATTTATGGTAGAATAAATTATAAATTTAAGTATTTCAGGAGGCTGCAAGTTTGATTAAGGAAAATCAGCGCGCGCTCAACCAGATCAACGGTCTGACGGACGCGCTTATACTTTTCCCCTGCATGGCGTTTGCCTATTTTATCCGCTTCGATCTGTTCCACGGGATCCCCGGGCACGTCGGGCTGTCGTACTACATGACGACTGTATTGTGCATGGCGCCGCTGTTCTGGCTGATGTACGGACTGATGGGGCTTTACGACTCGTTCCGCTCGAAGAATTTCCTGCGCGAGTTCAGTCTGCTGCTGCGCAGCAACGTCATCCTGTTCGGCGTGCTGCTGGCGTTTCTGTTCGTCTGCAAGCAGTTTCACCTGTCCCGGTGGACGCTGTTCATCTTTTTCCTCCTCGCGACCGTTTCCGTCGCGGTCAAGCGATGGATGCTGCGGCGCGTGCTGCGCCGGTTCCGCGAGCACGGCTACAACCTCAAGCACGTTCTTCTCGTCGGCTGCGGCGAGCAGGCGCAGGCGTACTGCCGCGCGGTACAGGCCGACCGCACGCTCGGCTTCTGCATCGACCACTATCTCGCGCCGCGCGACTGTCTGCCGGGCATATCCTACCTCGGCACCTACGACGCGATCGCGAACGTTCTCGACCGGCAGAACCCCGACGAAGTTGTCATCGCGCTCGAGGCGAACGAATACACCTACTTACAGGGCATCATCGCGAGCAGCGAGAAAAACGGCGTCAAGGTATCCCTCATCCCGTTCTACAACAAATTCATGCCCTCGCGCCCGGCGATCGACGAGATCGGCGGCGTTTCGCTCGTCAATCTGCGCCACATTCCGCTCGACAACATCGGCAACGCTTTCCTCAAGCGCGCCATGGACATCATCGGGTCGCTGATACTGATCGTCTGCACCTCGCCGCTCATGCTGTTCGCGGCGGTCGGCGTCAAGCTGTCCTCGCCCGGCCCCATCCTGTTCAGGCAGGAGCGCGTCGGACTGAACAAAAAGCCGTTTTACATGTACAAATTCCGCTCCATGCGCGTAAACGACCGGCAGACGACCGGCTGGAGCACAAACTCCGACCCGCGCAAGACGAAATTCGGCTCGTTCATCCGCAAATTCTCGATCGACGAGCTGCCGCAGTTCTTCAACGTCCTCAAGGGCGACATGAGTCTCGTCGGGCCGCGCCCCGAGCTTCCCTTTTTCGTCAACCAGTTCAAGGAGAGCATCCCCCTGTACATGGTCAAGCATCAGGTCCGCCCGGGCATCACCGGCTGGGCGCAGGTCAACGGCTTCCGCGGCGACACGTCCATACAGGGACGCATCGAGCACGATATTTACTATATCGAGAACTGGACGCTGCTGTTTGACATCAAAATCCTGTTTATGACGGTATTCAAGTTCAGCAATAACGAAACCCTCGGCAAGTAAGCCGGGGGTTTTGCTTTGGGTCGGTAGAGGACATAAGAAAACCCCCGCTCGGAGAGCGGGGGTTCCTTTAACTCGGGGATTAAACCTTACTTGGTGTAAAGTTTGATCTCCTTGTTGTCGTTGTTCTTGATGCGGTTAGCAGTCTCGTAAACGAGCAGTTCGATCTCGTTATCGCTGTTAACGATTACGAATGCGTTTGCGTAGTAGCCGTCGCCATCAGACAGCTCCTCAGCCTTGGACGGAGTAGCGTCGTCAGCCTTGTAGTTATCCTCATCGATGTTGATGACTACAGAATCAGATACAACCTTACCAGCTGCAATGGAGATTACCTTGGACGGGGTTGCAACGTCAGCCTTGGTAGCGTATACGTCGTATGCGCGAACCAGCTTGCTGGAGTCAGACCAGTCGTTTGCAATTGCAATGTAGCCGGAGTTCTTGTTGTCAGCAGTAGAGGAAACAACCTCGATGTCGTCGTTAGCCTTCTCGTAAGAGCCGGTGAAGGAAACGATCATGCCCTTGGTGAACTTGGAAGCCTTGCCGGTCTCCTCAGTCTCAACGGTCTTGAGGCCCTCAGAGGTGATCATATCGAGGTAGATAACGGTATCAGTGCCGTTAGACTCAGTGCCGCTGTAGGACTTCTTAACAACGCCGTACAGGGTATCGGTATTGCTCAGACCCTTCTCAAGGTCAATGTAAGCTGCAACTACGTTGTCGTCGTCAGCCAGAACAACAGAATTGTTGCGGCCAGTCATCTTGTCGTAGTTCTTCAGAGCAGAACCAGTGATTACCTTGTAGGAATCATAGTTCTTGTAGGAGATGAAGATCGGAGCTGCATCCTCAGCCTCAGTGCCGGAGAAGGTCTCGGTCTTGTCGTTGTACTCAACCTTAGCGCCCTTAGCTGCAACCTTAACGTCGCCAGCCTTGAAGTTCTCGTCCAGAACGAACAGAGTGTAGTCAGAGCCGTCCTGATCGTAAGCGTACAGCTTGTTAGCATCCAGCTTGGTCAGCTTCTTAGCAGTCTTAGCAGTCTCAGTAGTGCACTTGTTGTCGGTATCGGACTCGTTGTCGTTCCAATCGTTCAGATCGAAGCCCTTAGAAGCAGTTACAACGTCGGTAACGTTGATAACCTTCTCGGTGCCGTCCTCGAAGTAAACCTTAGCTTCTACGCCCTCGTCCATTGCCTTGTAGTCGCCAACAGACTTAACGAGCAGGGTGTCAACATCGCTGTTGGAACCAGACTCGCCGGTCAGGTAATAGATGTAAGAACCGTAAACGTAACCGGTGTAGGTCTTGCCAGCCTTAGCAGTGTAGGACTTGCCAGAAGCCAGTACGTAGTCGTGCCACTTGCCATCGATCTTGATGGAGTCAGCCTTGAAGGAGTCAGCCTTGCCAGAGAGGGTTGCAGCCTTCTCGATTACAACAGCGTCGTTGTACAGGTCAGCGCCTACGAATACGTAGTCGTCCTTCTTGTAGCCGTCGTAAACTTCCGGCTCGTCATCCTCGAGGTCGAGCTTGACAGCAGCGCCGGTGGTGTTGCCCTTCATGTCGAGCAGAACAGACTTGTAGGAAACAGAAGTGCTGTTAACGGTGGTCAGCTTAGCAAAGGTCTTGTTGTTAACGAAGATAGCGTCAACCTTCTCATCGTTGTCGTTGGAGATAACGGTGATTTCCATGTCGCTGTCCTTGATAGCCTTGATAGCAGTGCTGATGTCAGAAGCGTTGTTCTTAACAGCGGTAGAAGCGATCTTAACGTTGCCCTTGGTATCTACGCCGATGGTGTAGATGGTCATGCCGTTCTTGTTAACGGAGTACTTGGTGTCGTCAACCTTGAACTTAGCCTCGCCGGAAACGGTGTCCAGATCGGAAGCCAGAGCAGAGATGTTAACATCGTTGTCATCGGTTGCGTAAACGCCGTAAACCTTGTCCTTGTCCTTGTACATAACCTTAACAGCCATGCCCAGGAGATCGGAGTAATCGGTCTTGATGTCGGTGAACTTGATCAGATCGTTAGCTTCGTACTTGGTGTTCAGAACGGTCTGCTTCTCGTCAGCCTTAACAACCAGAGCCTTAGAAGCGCCGGTGTTGTCCAGGCCAACCTTACCGGAAGCCATCAGGATGCCGGTAGCATACTTGAGGCCCATGTACTTCTCGCCGATGGTCGGGTTCTCGTCGCCGTTGTAGTTGTACTTGGTGTAAGCATCGTCACGCCATACAACAGTGGAAGCGTCGATTGCGTTGTAGATCAGCTGAGCTGCGTACTGACGCGGGCACGGACCGGTGAAGGAAGTGGTAACATCCTCGAGCAGGC
>ERZ773169.1401-NODE-1401-length-21430-cov-2.862971_pt1 | contig 21430 bp, 15 predicted proteins | sample MGYA00580536_ERZ773169 | MGnify/ENA primary metagenome ERZ773169 (study PRJEB29015, sample SAMEA2737814) | human gut metagenome | biome: human gut; feature: human-associated habitat; material: faeces | place: China | collected 2012 ...
TAAACGTAAAGCAGTATCGTGAAAATAATTAATGCTGGGCCTAAAATAAAATTGTTGAGGATCTCAAAAATAGGTGAAACAGTGATTTCTTCTCGCGATTGAGACTGTTCAAATAATAAGAAAAACAATGGGATGCAAAGATATGCCCAAAATAAACTCATTTTGGTATAAACCGATAAATCCCAACCAATTCCAAGCAATACATTACTCCAAGAAAGCAGTATAGCTGAAAGGCCCATAATGATGCCGCCAGCAATAAAAGCTAAGATGAGATGCAATAGCACTTTAAAATGATGATAAACAAAAGTTTGATTGTTTTTGACAAATGGAAAGCTACACAAAGCAATCAACATGATTCCTGTTGCCCCCCAGAACTGAGCGCTATAAAAGTAAAATGCTGCAAAGTCATTCGTTTGCCAAACAACAAGACAGACTAAAATAGGAACAATCCATGAGAAATAATAAAACCGATAAGGTCGGGTTAAATAAATAAAAGCAAAGAGCATTGGCTCAAACATCCAATAACCGAAATGCTCACCGCCGCGTACACTGGTATCCATCATCAATAATGGGATTGCATAAGCAATCACCATCACAATTTCTATCGGATGGCGCATAACCATTGTATTTAAACGGTGTTGCAGCTGTTGAAAAAAGTGGGCTATAGACATAAATCTCCTTAATTTAGCAACGCTTTATCTATCCTGTTCTAAATAATCTGGATTCTAGCGTTGCTTTAACATTTCTAAGCCAATTTAGCGAGATAGATTCTCTTATTGAAAATCGCAAGCGGTCATTTTTAGCTAATTTTTACAAAAAACGCTGTGAAACATCACAGCGTTTTATATTTACGATTACTTATCAAAAATAGCTTTCGTATATATTCGACTATAGTAATAACCGCTTTCTGGTCTAAATTCTATATCAAGCTCACTCAAATAAATCGTAAAGCTTGGTTTATCAATTTTTAATAAATCTTGGTTAAGCGATTTAAGCTCAGCTTTAGAGATTTTTTTCATCGGGTCTAGCTGATGTTCTTTGAATACTTTGTGAATATGTTCATCCATATTCGTACAATATCTGTCATGATCTTCAATAAAGCAAACCTCTGGCTTCTCTTCGGGCTTATCCGCTTTTCCATCAGATTTCATATAAGTCTGAACCACTGTACGATCAAATCCAGGCTTCGGTACACGAATCCATTTTTTATACGGCGTGACATCAATTGACTCCCATAGAAATGCTACTTTTGTACCTTGGTCGCTAATTGCTTGGCCATCGATGCGGATCTCATCACGATAAATATCGACTTTCAAAAGTTCTTTCGATTTTTCACCATATTGCTTCTGAAATACCTCTCGTCTTTCTTGATAAGCATCTTCTACAGAAGAGTCTAGCTCTATACTGTAAAGCAAATAGTCTGATACACTGTCTAATTCTTTCCAATCGTTAAGCTCGCTCTTCGGCATATTCTCTAAACGCTCTACAAAATCTACATCATCACGAATTTTTCCTTGTCCATCAGATAAATTAAGCTTTGTGAGTAAATGCTCAAAACGCTCCGTTTGGCTTTGGTAAGCGATTTCTTGTGGTTTCACTACCCAAGTCATGGCAAAAATTGCCACCATTACAACTGCAGAGATTAAACGATATTGACGAATTTTCGGCACAGTTAGAATCGCATAAGCAATCGTAATCGCCGTAGCTAAGGCTACTAAATAAATACGTTGTTCCGTCCAAGCATAGGCACTAATACGGCGATCAATCGCCAGCCATAGCAACACGATTGACACAATAGCAAGATATGGATAGAACTTAAAGAAAGTTTCCCAGCGGGCTTTAGCGCAAATAGAACGTAATGCATATACGCCTAAACCACCAAGCAGGTAAGGCAAGGTAATATTAGCCAACATGCCTTTTGGTAATACGCCTTCAAAAATAATTTGAACAACATAAGCATAAAGCAACACAGTGAAAATCATCAATGCTGGTGCTAATACGAAATTAACTAAAATTTCAAAAATGCGATTTAACGTCATTTCCGATTTAGCTTGGCGCTGTTGGAATACTAAGAAAAACAGTGGCTGAGTAAAAATGCCTAAAGAAGTATAAAAATGACTGTAGAAACTATCAGAAAACTCGACATTAAAGAGTGTTGTAATCGTAAATAAAATAGCCGCTACTAATCCAAATACCAATAACCATACCGCCGTTGCTAAGCCAAGATGGAATAGATTGATAAAATTACGGTAGGTAAACCCTTGATTATTTTTTTCAAATGGAAACCCTAATAACACCAGTAACGCAATAAAATTTGCGCCCCAGAATTTTGGGCTCGATAGATAAAACTCTGCACTGTCATTGGTCATGCCAATGATGGCTAGCGCTACCAATGGCACAATCCATGAAAAACGATACCAAGAATATGGGCGAGAGAGATAAACAAAGATAAATAACATTGGCTCAAATATCCAATAAGCCAAATGATCACCTTTCTGAGTCCCTAATTCCACAAACCAAATTCCAATTGCAAATGCACTAATTAGAAAAATTGCAATCGGGTGTGTAGATACAGCACTTTTTATTTGTGCTTTAGTCTTTTCGAAAAATGTTGAAACAGACATAATCATTCCTTTTTTATTCTATAAAGTCTTAATTAACACTTAATAATTCATACCAAAATAGTATGGAATTTACTGACACTTTAACGAACTTTTATGGATAAATCCACTAAAATTAAATAGATATTGGATAAAAAGAGACAAAATCTCACCGCACTTTATTGAAAAATAAGATACAGATCAAAGTGCGGTCATTTTTCCAAGACAAATTTCTAAATTTGCTTTATTATATTGCCACTTTAGGTTCGCCTAACTAATTTTAATTAACTTTAAACAGAGGAAAACAAAATGGCAAAAATCGTTAAAGTCATTGGTCGTGAAATCATCGACTCTCGTGGTAACCCAACTGTAGAAGCTGAAGTTCATCTTGAAGGTGGTTTCGTTGGTTTAGCAGCTGCTCCATCAGGTGCATCTACTGGTTCTCGTGAAGCATTAGAATTACGTGACGGCGACAAATCTCGTTTCTTAGGTAAAGGTGTATTAAAAGCAGTTGCTGCAGTAAACGGTCCTATCGCTGATGCATTAGTGGGTAAAGAAGCGTCTAACCAAGCTGAAATCGACCAAATCATGATTGATTTAGACGGTACTGAAAACAAATCTAACTTTGGTGCAAACGCAATCTTAGCGGTATCTTTAGCAAACGCAAAAGCTGCTGCAGCGTCTAAAGGTTTACCACTTTACGCTTACATTGCAGAACTTAACGGCACGCCAGGCGTTTACTCTATGCCATTACCAATGATGAACATCATCAACGGTGGTGAGCACGCAGATAACAACGTTGATATCCAAGAATTCATGATTCAACCAGTTGGTGCGAAAACATTACGTGAAGCACTTCGTATCGGTGCTGAAGTATTCCACAACCTTGCGAAAGTATTAAAATCTAAAGGCATGAGCACGGCTGTAGGTGATGAGGGCGGTTTCGCTCCGGCATTGGATGGTACGGAAGATGCCTTGAATTCTATTATGGCCGCTATCAAAGCCGCTGGATATGAGCCGGGCAAGGATGTGACGATAGCCATGGATTGCGCTGCTTCCGAGTTTTATCACGATGGTGTGTATGATTATACGAAATTCGAGGGTGAGAAAGGCGCTAAGCGTAACGCCCAGCAACAAGTCGCTTATCTGAGTGAGTTGGTGAACAAATACCCGATTGATTCTATCGAGGATGGTATGGACGAGAATGACTGGGCCGGTTGGCAAATGCTAACCTCCACGCTAGGCGGAAAATGCCAGTTGGTAGGTGATGACCTATTCGTTACAAACGTAGAGTTCTTGAAGAAAGGTATCGAGAAGGGTTGCGCGAACTCCATCTTGATCAAGGTAAACCAGATCGGTACATTGAGCGAGACATTAGACGCTATCGAGATGGCCCACCGTAATGGCTATACATCCGTGACTTCCCACCGTTCCGGTGAGACAGAGGATGCTACGATCGCCGATATCGCCGTAGCTACCAACAGCGGACAAATCAAGACCGGCTCCTTAAGCCGTTCCGATCGTATGGCGAAATACAACCAGTTGCTTCGTATCGAGGAGGAATTGGGTTCCTTGGCTGTTTATGGTTATAAGACTTATAAGAAGTAATTTTCATTATTTGCTTGAGAAATGGGGGAGTTCACCTATCAAGGTGGACTCCCTTTTTCTTTTTAGTGGAAAAAACGAAGCAAACCTACTAATCAATAGCCAGCCTGCTCCAAACATTTAATGATTATAAATCTATTGCCCTAAATAAGAGAGTGAATGTTGTATCTCTTCTCTAGAGACCGAGAAGTTCCTGTTCCCGGCCAATTTATTTAATACGAGTGTGCCTATGTTTTCTGCGCTTTCCTTATCCGGGAACGCAATTACCGTATCAATAGAGGGAATGGTGGGTTGGTAAATCAACACCTTTCCGTTCATCCTAATCTGGTACCCCCAGCCATCCCCCGATTGAAATGTTTGCAACTCCAGTTGCCGCCCGGGAGAAGACCCCATTTCTTCACCCCGGAAAAAAGATAAATAAAACAGTAATACCGGCAGTACCACTAGGCCCGGTACGAACCAAGCCCGTCCTTTCTTAGTATTCATCATCGTCATATTCATTCGGGTGAAATTCCCAAATATCATCAAATTGAGTGGTACCACTTTTGCCGGATACTACGAATCCTTTCTCGCCAGAGGAGAAAGATGCTGTCGCCGTACGGGCAGTTCCCTTGAATTTAGCTACGTTTTCCCATAGATCGGTGGCCGGATAATATTTCCAAGTGTCGCTACGTAGGCTTCCGCTCTCACCGCAAGTCAGATAAGCGGCTCCATCAATCACGAAAGCAACCCCGTTCGTACGTGTGATCGTATAATCATCGTCATAATCCTCGTCCGAGGAATCCGATATATCCCTAAGTTGGGTCCATGATTCCGTGCTGGGATCGAATTTCCAGAAATCGTCTACATATTCGCCGTTATTTTGTCCGCAACATACATAAGCGATTCCATTTATCACGAAGCTGGTAGCGCCCTGACGCTTTGTCCCGCCGATACTGATCGTTTGCGTCCAGCTATTTGCCACCGGATTAAAGGCATAAAAGTCTTTTAGGTAATTCCCGTCGTATCCGCATCCGATATACGCTTTACCGTTTACCCCGAAGGCCACGGCTCCATATCGGCCCGAGCCGGGGAAATCCGCTTTCTGTGCCCACGTATTGGTGGTCGGGTTAAATTCCCAGAAGTCGTTCAAGTAATTGGTACCGTCGTATCCGGTTCCCAGATATCCCTTTTCATCTACCGCCATAGCTACGGCCGAATTGCGGGCGGTTCCGGGAAAGTCCGCCTTTTGCGTCCAAGTATCTCGTTCCATATCATATTCCCAACAATCCGATAAACGATTTTTTCCGTCGTTTCCGCAAATCAGATATCCTTTGTTACCGATCGTGAAAGAGGAGGCGTAATTTCGCGCCAATCCGTCCATGTCAGAGACACGGTACCACTTACCGATCAAATCATCGTCATCGTCATCACTGCAAGCGCTGATGATGACAGGAAGAAAAGCGATCAAGAATACAAGAATCCTTTTGTGTATCATTCTAACTACGTATTTTGTTTTTACGGAAGCAAAAGAACGAGGGTTTTACGAGACCCACAAATTAAATCGGTAAACATACGGTTTTTATCGGTGAATAAGCCGGATTTATAGGTTAGGGCCTCGAATGGTTTTGAAATCGGTTTCATCTTCAGTATCGGGCCGTTTACAGAGGAAACCGGTGGGTTCATGGGTTTATCTTGCCGGGTTTTGCGCTAAATACGTTCTTTGCCATCGGATTGATAAAAGATTATTTGCTTATTAAATAAGAAGTATGGTTAGAACATTCTTTGCTTTGGGGTGCTTGATGCTCTGTCTGGGACTGTTTTCCTGTTATGACGAGAACGGTACGTATGGCAGCGATCTGGTGGACTCCGCTTTCCGTAACGTTCGTATAGATACCAGCACGGTCGTAGTGACCTCGGTATTGATCGACTCGTTGGAGACATCCGGTAAGAACGTCGCTTTGGTAGGCCGGTACAAACATTCATTATGGGGAGTCGTCTCGTCGCATAGCTTTATCGCTTATGAGAGACCGAGCTATGGGACTGATCCGGACGAGACGGTCGTACTGGACTCGCTAGTCCTGTCTCTCGCTTTCGATGGTCGCTTTGTAGGAGACACGACCCTCCAACAAACCCTCTCGATTTATCAGCTAACGGAGAAGATTGTCTTAAACGATAACGGGTACTTATATAATAATAGCAGTGTCTCTTACGCTCCCGAGGCTTTGGCGGTCTGCTCATTTAAACCGAAGCCGAAGGGCGGGGAGAAACTGGAAGTCCGTCTTCCCGATGCGCTAGGGCAAGACCTCTTGTCCCGTTTTCATGCGCAGGATCAAGCGGTGTCCGAGGATCGCTTTGAGGACTATTTCAAGGGGGTGGCGATCGTGCCGGACTTGGCGGGAAGCGAGTCTCTGCTGACTTTCACGGTAGCCGATTCCTCCGCCGCTTTAGTCCTGCATTATCATTTATCCGATGAGCTTTCCACGGAGAAGGAATTATGGTTCTTCCCGAATACGGATACCCAGTTCAATCATATTGACCATGACCGTAGTGGAACGGATATGGCAGGATATCCGATGAAAGGAGTGGAGATACCTTCGGCCGAGCTTGGTAACCGGGGCGTATTATTCGGAGGCTTGGGTTGGTATACCCGTCTGGAATTCCCGTATTTGAATAATCTGATGCAACAAGGCACGCAAGTGGAGATTGAGAGCGCTTTACTTAAGATTTATCCCGAGCAAGGCACTTATTCGGATTACAATACCTTGCCGGACAGCCTCTACCTATATATCGCCGATGAGAATAATGTGGTGACGGATGCCGTGACCGATTATCTCGGTTCCGAGGTTCAACGAGGTACGCTATCGGAAGACAATACGTTTAACGAGAACACCTATTATTATTTCGACGTGACTCAATTCATGCAAGAGGAGCTAGGTGCCTTTGGCATGTATAAGCATAATCTTCAGTTGGTTTTTAATAGTGATGATTACACCGGCACGTTCAAGAACTTGACGTTTAACGATCAGGGAGGACGTAACCCGGTCACCCTACAACTCATTTATAAGGTCTATGAAAGTTACTAGATACCTTCTTTACCCTTGCCTCTTGATGGCGGCAAGCGCATCCGCGCAGAATACGATGACTTCCTCGCCTTACTCGATGTTTGGACTGGGTGAGATGGCTTCCGGTTTATATGGTCAAAATACCTCGATGGCGGGTGTCACTGTCGGCATGCGGGAAGGGATGCTGATGAATATAGAGAATCCTGCCGGATTGACAGCGTTGGATAGTTGTAAGTTGTTCGCTGAGGCATCTGCCTTCGTGAAGAATGAACGATACCGCTCAGACGGGAGCTCTAGCAGCGCATTCACCGGGAATTTCTCCGCTTTCTCATTGGGAGGGCGTATCATGCGACGGTGGTATATGTCCGTCGGGGTAACTCCTTATAGTTTCGTTGGGTATTATTTTAAGTCCTCGCAAGAGTTGGAAGGATCTCCCGGAACCTTTGTAACCAGTACGTTTTCGGGGACAGGCGGGCTTTCCAAGGCTTTCCTTTCCCAGGGATTTTTATTGACCAAGCATCTATCAGTCGGTATGAATCTTAATTTTATCTTCGGAAATATGACACTGAATGAGATACAAAGTGCGATGACAGTGTCAAGGGAGATGTCCGGCCGCTCTTTTTACGCCGATTTCGGTTTACAATATCATCGTCCGATCGCCCGGGAAACCTTTCTAACGGTCGGCGCCATTTACGGTTATAAGCAACGGATCTCATTGAAAAATACGGTGACGGTGACGGGAAGCAGCACGGAAACCCCCTATAACCAGAAAAGGGTGGCACAATATCTACCTCAATATATAGGCATCGGTAGCTCATTGGCGCATAAAAAATGGACGTATGCGTTGGACTATCTATTCCGGCAATACGGGGTATTGAACTCGAGCGATAGCCGGGTAAAGTTCCGGGATTCGCATGAGCTACGCTTGGGCGTATGCTATATCCCGAATGGATTTAGCTCCAGCAGTTATTGGAAACGGATGTCTTATAAAGCGGGTGTTTCTGTTTCCACGCCTTACCTGCGGTTGAAAGGACAATCCGGCGGGGCGTATCGGGTAAGCGTTGGCTTGGGATTACCCGTCCTGAATGGCCGTATCAATACGGCGTTTTATTACGATCGTCTCCAATTGCAAGGGAATGCGTTGCGAAGAGATATCATGGGCTTTACGGTGACCTATACATTAAGCGAGAAGTTCTACCAAGTGAAGCTTTAGTTTTCTGCCTATGAAACTAAAGTTTCTTCACTAGGAAACAAAAGTTTTGTCACGGAGAAACAAAAGTTTCTTCCGCATGAAACTCTTGGTTACTCTTGGAGAGCCAGATTATTCATCAAGGCGGGCAGGTACGAATCGCTGATAGGGATCAGTTCCTCCCCGATACGTATCCGCTTGCGCTCGATATAATTAATGTGGGAGAGGGATACGATGTAAGAACGATGTACCCGGCAAAAACGATTCCTGTCCAGAAACTCCTCGAACCGCTTCAAGCTGACTTGCGTGAGCAGGGGCTTGCCATTGATACGGTGTACCTTTACATAATCGCCGTATCCCTCGAGGAAAAGGATCTCTTCCCGGCGAAGGCGAATGATCTTGCTGCCCTCCCGGACGAAGATGGGGCGTTCTGTTTGCTCCTTGCTCAGCACTTGGTGGACATCGGCCAAAGCCTTGTCCAGTTTCTCGAGATATCCCATGAGCGTGTTCAGGGTCGAGGCGTCTCCGTCGAAAGTGATACATTTCAGCATAGTGTTTTTACCTTTATTTGTTGTACCGCGAAATAACAGGAAAGTTCGGTAAAGAAAGGTTAAGCGCCGATTAGTGGTATAATCGGGTCGGTGAATCGCCTTACGGGAGGGGGTGAAAAGACATTATTCCTCTTCCCTCAGAATCCATTTCTTGAAGATCGGGGTCTTGGTCTTGCTGATGATGATACGTTCGGGAACCGGCAAGGTGAGGTTGACGGACAGGCGGCTCCCGAACCAAAGATCTATATCCTTGATGGCGTTGCGTGAAATGATGAATTGACGGTTGGCCCGGAAGAAAAGCCTCTCGTCCAGTTGCTCTCCCAACGCGTCGAGGGTACGGTCTACGGGATGTTGCTTCCCGTCGGAGGTATAGGCGGTAACCTTCTCGTTGGCCGTATAGAAATAAAGGATCTCCTCAACCGCCAACGGATAGAATTTATCGGCCAGCATGATCAACAGGCTCTTGATCGTGTGGCGACTCTGGATCGTACGGTTCGTTTGCCGGATATGCGCCAGCCTTTCCTCGGTATCGAACAGCCGTAATTTATTCAAGGCCCTTTCCAGCGAGGCCAGCGTGACAGGCTTCAGTAGATAATCGATACTGCTTACTTGAAAAGCCTGTAACGCATACTCATCGTAGGCGGTCGTGAAGACTACTGGGGCATCTATCTCCACCTGCTCGAATATCTTGAACGCCGATCCGTCCGCTAAATGGATATCCATGAAGATGATATCCGGATGAGGCGATGTCCGGAAGAAATCCACGCTCTCCTCGATACTCTCCAACTCGGCGATCACTTCGATCTGAGTAACCGTATTTTGCGCCAAGATCGCCTTTAGGCTATTAACGGCGGTAGTCTCATCTTCTATAATAACTGCTTTCATGAGTGAATGGGTTTATTAAGTAAAGGAAGCGTGACCTTGAAATATTCCTTGCGGTTGGAGATCTGGATGTCCTTTCCGGTAAGCATCCGGTAGCGCCCCCATAGGTTCTTCAATCCGATACCGCTACCTTTGCTATCTTCCGACTTAGGATGTATTTTATTGGATATGATTAGTTTGTCCTCATGGGTGGTATAGATATCGATCTGTAGTGGGTATTGCTTGCTGATAACGTTGTGCTTTACGGCGTTCTCGATCAGGGGGAGTACGCTCAATATCGGCAGATACCAAAGCAAGTAAGGGGTATCCGCTTGGATGGAGAAGAATAGCTTTCCCTCGTAGCGCACGCTTAGCAGATAGGTGTACGCCTTTACGAATTGAAGTTCTTCCGCTAGCGTAACCAGCTCTTTCTTGTTGCTTTGCAAGATATACCGGAAGACGTTGGATAGCTCATCCAGATAAGCCAGCGTCTGTTGTTTCTCTCCGCTCTGTATCAAGGCGTTCAATCCATTTAAGGAGTTGAAGAAGAAATGCGGGTTGATTTGTCCCATCAAGGCGTTATAGGAATTCTGTAACTTCTCGGTCTTCAATTGCTCATATTCCAGTTTCATTTGCTGCTTGCTGCCCAGTAGCCGGATCAGTATGGAGCTTAGCATGACCGTGAGGAAGACGAAAAGATGCTCCGTCATGAAAGAGTTAGGGACCGTGAAAGGATTGGGCGGTACCGGTATGTCCCGATGCTCGGCAGGCCTGATGGTTTGCGTAGGCATCCTGTCACGGTTGATGCGGATCATGATATCCCGGGTAGCTGGCTGAGGTCCGTCTTCTCCCAGCCATTCTACAACAATGGCCGTGTACAAAACCGGCGACAGATGAAACATGCCGTAGGCGATGCTGATACAAGTTACGCAAACCACCAATACCCTTTTATACTCTTTCCTGCGGAAAAGCTTGTCCCCGAACTTATACATCAAGCTGTTGACAATAAATAAGATGAAGGAGAACACGAAGAACCAGATTAGCAAATAATACATGGTGCGATCCGGAGGCTGGATACCCATGCTCGGGTTTCCGGTCTCGAACTCATATTTACGCATCAGAAGGGCGAAGTTCACGAAAATACTAAGCAAGACGGATATCGTGAAGCCGATCAATAAGTCATTTCTTTTTAATTGTAACATAGATAAACCCTTTGTCTGCTTACAAAGATAGGGCTTCCTTATCCGAGCGGGAAAAGGAATCGACGAAACGGATAAAAATATCGGTGAATCGCCCGGGCTTCCGAAAATAATGTACCTTTGCCGGAAATTAGGATCTCTGTCGCTATGACGAAATGGTTTGCCTACATATTGCTGGCCAGTGTCTGCCTGTTGCTTTCCTGTGGCGGTAAATCCGTACGGGAGAAATTTGCGGAAGCGGACCGGTTGGTAAACGAGAATAACTTAGATAGCGCCGCTTGGCTGCTGGAGGAGCAAATAACGCTTTCCGCTCTTTCGGATAGCGATAAGGCAGAGTATGGACGGAGGCTCGCTTGGCTTCATCTCTTGCAGGGGCGCAGCTTGGTGAACGACTCGCTCATCGACTACTCCGTGGATTATTATAAGGAGCATGCCTCGGAGCCTTTACTTTCCGCTTATTTCGTAAAGGCTATTTACATGGGTGATTCCCGGAAGGGGTTGGAACAAAGACGTGCCTTGTACCGAGAGGCGATAGATTCCGCTTATTCCCGTTCGGATTCGACCTACCTTGTACGTTTTTATGACCGATTGACTTCCTTGAGTTTTGGTGAGGGGTTGTATCGGGAAACGATCGCAGAGTCGAAGGAATGGGAAGCCTCGCCAAAAGCTGGATTTAAGGAGATGGCCTATTATATGGCCGGGTTGAGTTATAGCCGCTTGCGAATGAGGGACTCGGCGGATTATTATCTTCGTTTGGCCGCGGACTCGGCCTTGGCTAAGAATATCGAATGGTATGCCCATCATTTTGCCCGTAATTACGCGGATTTCTTGTATGACTTTAATCCCAAGGCTTCTATCAGATATCTGCGTTTGCTGAAGGAACGTTATCCGGAACGAGAAATCTTGGGATCCTATGTTATGCCTTGGATCAATCTAGGGGAGCTGGATTCTGCCCGGAAGTATATCGAGAAGAATACGTTAGACTTGGAGCGTAGTCACAGCGATGATATAGCCTCGCATGCGCTTAATTATGCCTATCAATTTATATTGGGCGTAAAGGAAAATAAGCCGGTCGATATTTCCCGATTAGGGCAATATTGCGATTCTTTGTATACCGTGAAATCCCAAACGGAGAAGGCTGAGCGGGAACGATTAGTCGATCAAAATCGTTTACGCCGAGAAAATCTTCGCTTGGAAATGAGCCGGCAGCGTACGTTCTCTATCTTAGTGATCGTTTCCTTGCTTTCCATATTGGTAGCTGGTGGAGTTTCCTTATATATCCGTAACCGGAGGAACCGTTTGATTGATATGGAGGAGCGTTTGGAAGCCTTGCGTCAGCTCTTGAACGAGTCCAAGCAATCCGTAGCGGAGGAGGAGAAACCCGATAGTGCCTTTTTCCGTAAGGTCTTGTTGCAGCAATTGGGTGTTATCCGCTTGATGGCGACTACTCCCACGCAACAAAATAAGGAATTGCTCCAGCAAATGACTCGTATCACGAATGAGGATGTCCCGGTAGATATGCTTTTGGTATGGGATGACCTGTATCCGATTATCGATGCGGTCTATGATAATTTCCATACGCATCTGGTCCGATTGTCTGATGGGCGTTTGCTGGAAAAAGAGATCCAGCTTTGTTGCTTGCTATGCGCCGGCTTCTCTACCAAGGAAATCAGTGTGGTTACCCAGCAAAGCGTCCGTACGATCTATCAGCGCAAGACGGACATCCGCCATAAGCTGGATATGGATGAGAAAGAGGATATCATCGGCAATATAAGTGCTCAAACGGCAAATATAAACTTTTCTCTCTAAGTCGTTCGCTAATGCTTTGTAAATCAGTATATGATCGTAATGCCTTGCACTTTAGTTTCTTGCCTGTATAAATCGATTTTAGCTGTTTACCTCCTTACATTTGTCTCGAATCAAATTTGAATTTTATGAGAAGACAAGTATTATTTGTGGGATTGATTTGCGTTGCCTTTTTGGTAAACGCGCAAGAGGAGAAAACGATCGATTTGGATGAGGTTACCATTCAAGCCTCTTCGATTATAAGGAAGAAAGACCGTCAACTTATATTCCCCTCCAAAGACCAAGTGCGGCGCTCGATGGATGGCTTGGATTTGACAAGGCGGATGTCTTTACCTCGCCTATGGGTAGATCCGAATACGAAAAGTATCTCTATGGCGAATGGAAACGTTCAGTTGCGTATAAATGGCGTGTTGGCTTCTTCCTTAGAAGTCGCCGCCCTCTCGCCGGAGGATATCAAACGGGTGGAATATCACGATAACCCCGGTTTGCGATATGGGGAAGGAATCGATATCGTCTTGGATTATATAACGATCAAGCGGACTTCCGGAGGAAATCTCGGCGTGGATTTAAGCCATCAATTAAACACGTTTTGGATGGCAGATTATATATATGGTAAGTATAACCGGGGACGTTCGGAATTCTCTTTATCCAGCTTTGCGAACGGACACCGGTATAAAGAGGCATGGCAAGACCGGACGGAAATCTTTCATACTCCAGACGGTACCTTCCAGCGAACACAGGAAGGAATCCCCGGGAGGGATTATGAGATGTATTGGACTACGACGGCGAATTATAACTACACGAAGGATGATGATTATTTCTTGAACGCTAAGTTGAACTTTTATTATTACGACTATCCGCATAACTATAGCGACGCCCTTTTAAGAAATAGCGAGAGTATGGCTACGACCCATCTTATCGATAATAATAAATCCTTGAATACCCGTCCCTCGCTCGACTTGTATTATTTCCGGAAATTACCCCGTAAACAATCATTGGCCGTCAATGTCGTGGGAACTTATTCGAATACCGATAGCCGTCATACCTACCGGGAAGAACTGGAAAGTATTCCTTTGACAGATATTTATACGAAAGTAGATGGAAAGCGCTATTCGGTAATCGGAGAGGGTATCTACGAGAAAGAGCTGGAGACCGGCCGAATTTCCGCTGGTTTGAAACATACGCAAGCCTATACGGATAACGTGTATTCCGGCTCCGGTGATTATACGACCCATATGACAGAGTCCGAGTCGTATATGTATGCGCAATACGTAGGAACTTGGAAGAAGTTGGTTTATAATGTGGGTTTGGGTGCCTCCCGTAATTATCTATCGCAAGAAAATGTGGACTCCTACAATCGGTGGTACTTCCGCCCGCAGGTGACGCTTACTTATACTATCAATGAGGTATTATCCGCCCGTTACCGGTATAACCTGCGCAATGTAAACCCATCCTTGTCTGAGTTGAGTAACGTGGAGCAATGGATTGATTCCTTACAGGTTCGTAGAGGTAATCCGGGTCTATCCCCTTTCTTATATCATAACAACGCCGTGGAATTTCATGTGAATACGGCAAAGGTCAAGGCCGGCTTTACTTTCTCTTACCAATACCAGCCCCGCATGGTCATGGAAGAGACCCTGTATGACGCTAGCCGGGGACTTTTTATCCGCACCTACGATAACCAACGGAGTTTCCATCGCTTTACGCCGGAACTCTATTTGAATTATTCACCCTTCGGCGATTATCTGCGCATGAATATCTCCGGAGGCTTGAACCATTTCCAATCGAATGGAAATAGCTATTCGCATACATATACGGATCCCTTCTATGTGATCTCTTTGAATAGCGATGTGAAGAACTTTAATTTTAATCTGTTGATTTATAAGAGAAGCTATAGCTTTTCGGGTGAGACCAGTCGTGAGGCCGATCGTTTTAATAGGTTGGGTATCGGTTATAGGATCGGGAAGGTTCAGTTAAGCGCTTCTTTCTCTACCCAATTTACCTCATCCGCCCGTTACCGGAGTAAGAACCTTTCAGCGATCGCTCCCTATGTGACCGATCAGCGTTTTGGTGATATTTATCCGGGCTTCGAGATCGGATTCTCTTACCACTTAGATTTCGGTCGCAAATACAAATCCGTGGATCGTAAGTTGTATAATTCAGATAATGAATCGGGTATATTGAATAGTCGGAAGTAAGTTACATCTATATTGTCGATTACGTGTTCGCGGCTTTCAGTATGCAATATATTATAATTGGGTAGGATATAGTTCTCTATCATTCCTACCCGTTTCATGCGTGCGAACACCTCTTGGTAAGGCTGCCCCAATTTGCGTGCGGTTCCTTCTATACAAAAGGAAGCGAACGCTAGCTCTATTTCTGTTTGCGATAGTTCGATTTGTTTATCCATTTTTCCATGTCGCTTAGGTGGATTTGCTTCAAATGTACGTAAAAAGCGGCTCATGCGATAAAATCCGTGGATGAAATTATCTATAAATGGGAATTCCGTAGAGGTAGTACTTACTTTACCGATGAAGTATATCTCCTGTGGAACTTGAAGTATATCTCTTATAGGGAAGGGAGTGGTATCTCGTGAAAATGACTTTTGATGAACCCTTGTTTTAGAGCATATCCAAATTATCTGTCAGCGATATTCATTCATGAATCGTGGGCGACTTGGATATATGATTTCTTTCAATGCCCATTCTAAGGTTCTTATAATGCCCATCGTAAGCTCCTTTGAATGGGCATTGTTAGATGCTTACGATAGGCATTGTAAGAAACGATAAACAAAAAGCCATCCGGCATTCCGCTGGATGGCTTTTCGTATGGCAATAGAATCGGAGAGATTAGACTCTCTTTTCTTTGATTCTTGCTTTCTTACCGGTAAGGGCACGCAAGTAGTACAATTTAGCACGACGTACTTTACCGACTTTGTTAACCGTGATGCTTTCGATAAACGGAGATTCGATCGGGAAAATTCTCTCTACACCTACGTTCTCAGACATCTTACGAACTGTGAAACGTTTTTTGTCGCCGTGACCGGAGATACGGATAACAACACCGCGATACTGCTGGATACGCTCTTTGTTACCCTCTTTGATACGGTAAGCTACCGTGATCGTATCACCACTCTTGAATGAAGGAAGTTCCTTCTTCGTAGCGAACGCTTCTTCTGCAATCTTAATTAAATCCATTGTTTATAGCTTTTTAATTGTAATTTATAATGAAACGCAATTTAACGGGCTACATTTCCCGACAGAGATTACGTAAAGCGGGTGCAAAGTAACGAAATAAATATTTGATTCGCAATAGATAGATGCTTTTTTGCTCGCTATTTGATTAAATCTTTTATGTCTACCAAGGATTCAAACCATTGACATCCACCAGCGATTCCCGTTCCTCCTTCCACATTGCTGTAGATTCGGACAGGCTCGGCCAGACCTACATTCGTAAGTCCGCCCATGATACCTTCATTCTTGATGTTTTGTAAAGATAGCAGATATTGGTAATAGGGTTCGGACAGGGAATATAAACGAATATGGCGTTTGGTATAATATTTAGTATCGGACCTAAGTTGTTCTTTTACTTGCAACGTGTATTCCTTCCCGTCGAACAGCTCGTCGGAAAATACCCGTCCCCGCCAATTTACCATCGAGGAGCCGAAAACCTCATCCAAGATACCTTGTTGCTGCGTGAATACGGGATCTACGGAGAAGTCCAACAGGACACCAAGATGGTCGTCATCTCCCCATATCTGTAGAGAATAGTAATTTGATTTACCCGGGGTATCTTGGAAAGTGATTTGATAGATAAGCACATCGTTTTCTTCTATGTAGGAGATATTCCCATCTCCATCGACAAGGGTACCGCCGTTGTCGGTAGCTTCTTTACGGGGAATTATGCGCAGGCCTTTGATTTCGGTCTTGGAAGGAATCTTATCTTCCGCCGAGGCTGTTCCATATTCCGGGGTGGAAGCTACAATCTTTACGGTTTGTCCGGGCTGTGGAACCGTATTCGATATATAAAGCGTATCTGTTACCCATCCACCTCGATCCTCTCCGAGCCAACGAGAAGATTTCCAATAGGAATATTCTTTCCAAGGCATCTCCTCCTTGAAGATCCCGTCTATGTATAATTCCACCTTGGCGTTTCGAATCGTCACGTCCGGCTTGCTCTCTGAGTGAAACCATGTGCGGGATATGCTGGCCATTACGACTGTATCCGGCGAGAAGGCCGAGTTGATCACCATTTTCGGTGTAGTACGATATTCCTCTAGGTCAAACTTCCTGTAGCAGGAGGTTAGGAGCAGGCTGGATAATAAGATTGATAAATAGAATATAGGTTTCATGTTCTTTAGAATTTATAAGTATATGATATAGACGGAATGATCGGTAAGAGCGATAACGTCTCGAAATAATGGCTGTAGTTTATCCAAGACCGCTTATGGATAGTTATCGGGTTCATCTGGCAATAAGCGTTATATACGCTGATATTCCAGATACCGAGATGGCCGTTCTTTTTAGGTCGATAAATATTAATCCCCAGATCTAAGCGGTGGTAAGCGGGGAGACGTACGTTATTACGCTCCGTGAAATAGTCCAAGCCTCCTTCCGGTAAGAGCGGAGGGACAGGAGTGAGGCCCAAATCCTCGTAATTCTCGAATGCCACCGTAACCCGGTTTCCGGTCATGAAAGTCCAGCTTCCTGTTAGTTCCAATTTCTCGTTGATCTTCCAGTTTGCGACGATATTCAGCTTATGGCGGTTATCGTATTTCGCGGGGAAACGTTTGCCATTATTAATCTCGTCGAACTGCCGGTCGCTCCACATTAGTCCGTATCCGATCCATCCTGTTATACGCCCCGTCTCTTTCCGGGCGATAAACTCCGCTCCATAGGCCCACCCCTTACCGGCGGCCAGTTTCTCCTCCCAACCGACGAACGAGGGTAAGAAGTTGTAACCATCTTTATAATCCAGTAAGTGATTCATCCATTTGTAATAACCTTCCACCGAGAAGGAATAGTTCTTGTGCAGATTGTAATAAGCGCCAACGGATACTTGATCACTCACCAATGGTTTTAATTTCTTGCTGACCGGCATCCACATATCGGTAGGGAGACTCATATAACTTTCGCTAATCTGATGTACGTATTGATTCATCCGGGCGTATGAGGCCTTAAGGCTTAGATCCCTCGTGAGCAGGAAGCGTACGGATAAACGAGGGTCTAAGGAGACATATGTCTTCTTTTGTATATTGTACATGTTCAGGCGTAATCCGGCGTTAGCCCGGACAATGGGAGATATCGCCCAGTCATCTTCGGCGAAAACAGCCAACTCATTCGCTGAAAGGCGCTCGTCTCCGGTAGTTCGTTTGGTCGGAGACAAATTCTCGGAGGTCTTTTCCTCGATATATTCCGGGCTGAAACGATGGTAAAGATAGTCGGTACCATAACGGATATGATGTGCCAAGGTAGGAATATAGTCGAAGTTCGCATGGACTCCGAAATCATTGATACCGTTTCGGGTTGAGGTCTCGATAAACCGTGAAGAATAATCTTTGTCACCCTCGGTTCCGTAGTATTGTGAAGTCTCTTGTTTTAGTTTGGATTGATAATGGGAATAAGCCAAGGTGACGGTACCGAACATCTTGTTGTTAAACACATACGACCAGCCGGAAGACAATGCGATGTTACCCCAGCGCATCTTTCCAAAGTCCTTGTTCTCGAAAGGGGTTATATTATCACCTACGGAGAACTCAGAACTTCCTCCTTTTAGGAAATCCTGTCCGAAATAGAAATTAACGTAAGCTTGGCTCCGGTCATTGATATGGTGGTTCACTTTTAGGTTCAGATCGGTAAAAGCATAGCGTGCGCTGAATTTCTCCCCCTTCTTTTTCTGAATTTTATTGTAGATCGCCAAACCCGGTGCGGATAAGGCATCCAGCCAAGAGCGACGGAAGGAGGCGTTGAACGAAGTCCGGTCTTTAATGATCGGCCCTTCGAAATTTAAGTTACCGGAGGTCAATCCTAGCATAGCGCTACCATGGTACTCTTTCATATTGCCATCTTTAGTATGCACATCCACTACGCTGGAAAGCCTTCCCCCATAGCGGGCGGGGAAAGCGGATTTATAAAAATCCACATCTTTCAAAGCCTCGGCGTTGAAAGCGGAGAAAAGTCCTCCGAGATGATTGACCTGATACAGTTGGATTCCGTCTATCATATACAGGTTCTCGTCTCCATTCCCCCCACGGACATACATCCCGGCTAATCCTTCCGTTCCGGCTGATACGCCGGGTTGGGTTTGCAGGGCTTTGATCACATCAGCCTCACCGAATAAGGTCGGGATGGTCTTGATCATCTTCCGGGTTATTTTAATCGTTCCCATCTGAGGGGCTTGTATCGGGTTTTGTGTGTCATTACTACCGGTAACGACAACTTCGGCCAATGCCTCACCGCTTTCCAGCAGAATTTCCATCACGGTATCCCGTTCGAGCGGTTGGAATGTATGTGAGAAACGTCCGTATCCGATGTAGGAAGTCTCCAGACGGACTACCCCGACCGGTAAGGTTAGACTGAAGAAACCGTGGTTATTGGTAGCTGTGCCCCTTTGTGTGCGAGAGTCATAAACGGAGGCCCCGATTAGATATTCTGTAGTCGCTTTATCCCGTACGAATCCGCTGATGGTTACTGAGCGGGGGAGTTTCTTCAAGATGATGTGGGTACCGTTTATCTGATAAGACAGAGGGAGCTTTTGGAATAGCCGGGTAAGGCATTCCGATATGGATTGGTTATCAGATTTGAATGTAATCCGGGAAATACCTTTGAGAATAGAAGGATCGTAGGAGAATGTCATGCCTGTTTGATGCTCTATTTTTTTCATGATTTCTTGGATCGGTTCTTGTTTAGCCTCGATACTGAGAGTCGGCGCCTGTCCCCAAGCGCTTGATTGAAAGCCGAAGATAATCAAGATTATGAGTAGTATTAGCTTCATGAAGTACTTCCTTTTTTATTACGAGACAGGAAAGATAGTAAAAACCCCTATCACAATTCACGTTACTATTGCGATATTTTCTTATTTTTGGAGAGTAATAATGATAATGTTGTGATGAGACAGATTGGTATCTTGCTTTTGTGTTGTATTTCCCTTTTATCGAGTGGGGCGCAAACAGTCCCGAACCTTTATCGTGCGGTGGATCAGGAAAAGATGAATCATTGGGTTGATTCCGTGTTTGACGCTATGAGTTATGATGAACGGATCGGGCAGTTATTTATGGTTATAGCGAATCCTAAATCCGATAACCGGAATATGCAACGGCTTATGCGTTACGTGAACGATATCAAGATCGGGGGCATCTTATTCCATAAAGGGGATCCGGTGACGCAGGCGGAGGTGACCAATCGTTTGCAAAAGGCTTCCCGGATTCCGATGTTGGTCTCTTTGGATGGGGAGTGGGGACTTTCCATGCGATTAAGTGGAACCACCCGTTTCCCGAAAAACATGATGCTAGGCGCTATCGAGGACAATGCCTTGATCGAGGAATATGGAAAAGAGGTGGGACGGCAGTGCCGGGAAATGGGAATTCATATAAATTTCGCTCCGGATATGGACGTGAATAGCAATGTGGATAATCCCGTGATCGGCCTGCGTTCGTTTGGCGAGAATCCGGAGGCTGTGTCGGAGAAAGGTATTGCTTACGCAAGAGGATTGGAAAATACGGGCATCTTGTCTGTCTCCAAACATTTCCCCGGACATGGAGATACTTCCGAGGACTCGCACGAGACATTACCCGTCGTGCGCCATAACCGGGCCCGCTTGGATAGCGTGGAACTTCTTCCTTTTAAACGTTATATATATGATGGGTTCGGCGGGATAATGACGGGACATCTTTACGTTCCAGCTTTGGATAAAAGTCATAAGCCGGCTTCTTTCTCCAAGGCGGTAGTGACGGATCTATTACAGAAAGAACTCGGTTTTCAAGGTCTGTGCTTTACGGATGCTTTAGCGATGAAAGGGGCTTCCACAAAGAAAACGGATAATCCTTCGGTGAAGGCTTTGCTTGCGGGGAATGATATCTTGCTCGCTCCGGCCGCTCCAATCAATGATTTTACGGCCGTGAAAGAGGCTATTGAAGAAGGGGTATTGGATCTGGAAGCGATCGAGGCCAAGTGCTTGAAAATATTAAGGTACAAATATATCGCTGGATTGAATGCCTATAAGCCGGTCGAAACAAAAGGCTTATCGAAACGTTTGAACTCTCCGCATGCGGCATGGATGGCGGCGAAGTTGAATTCGGAGGCTATTACTGTTTTGAAGAATGAGGATACGATCTTACCTCTTAAACAGTTGAATAAGAAAAAGATCGCGGCGCTCTCGATTGGAGACGGGGTTGGTAATGAGTTCCAGAAAATGCTGGGCGAATATGATTCGATCGCTTGCTTTAGTATCGGACGGCGTTCTACGGCTACCCAAGTCCAACAGGTTTATAATAAATTGCAAAAATCTTTAAGCTAAATATTTTCTTATTTTCCTATAAGATGTCTGAAGAAATCAACTGGTCTGTATATTAATAATC
>ERZ773169.1423-NODE-1423-length-21152-cov-23.553586_pt1 | contig 21152 bp, 19 predicted proteins | sample MGYA00580536_ERZ773169 | MGnify/ENA primary metagenome ERZ773169 (study PRJEB29015, sample SAMEA2737814) | human gut metagenome | biome: human gut; feature: human-associated habitat; material: faeces | place: China | collected 2012 ...
CCCGGCAGGTTGGCTTGCAAACTTCCTTATTTCCTATGCGGCGCTCAGAAGATCGTGGCCAGAGGATAAAGCAGCGGTATCTCAATGATTTCATGCAGTGGAGAGGTGCTTTGTTCTGACGGGTTTCCCTTACAGAGAATGTGACGCGAAAAAATTCGCCGGTGTTCCGTGTGATGATAAAAATAGACCCCGGCAGGAGATTGCCGTCGTAAAAAAAGAGATTGCCTTAAGTGCAGCCTGCACGCCAGACATGGCTTCGCGCAGCTTGCCGGAGCAGCCGGTGTCGTTTCTCACCTGTTTTGCAGGAAATCACCTCTCTGCTTCGTAGTATCCCAAGGAAGCTGTGTGCAGGGCAAAAAAAGTCGTTTTCTGTTCACGGCTCTGTCATACAATGTGGATATACTACGGATAGACGGCCCGCGCTTTGGGAAAGGGCGCAGGCAGAAGGGATGGAATACGCACGATGAACGTTTGGCTGCGTCAGCTTGGAACGCTGGGATTCTGGGAAGCATTACTGGACAGTTTTGGCGGCCTTGGCCCCATTGCCCCCATCGTGCTGGCCATGGTGGAGTCTTTTTTCCCGCCGCTGCCGCTGGTCGCCATTGTGGCGCTGAATGTGGCGGCCCACGGCGGCCTGCTGGGCTTTCTGTACAGCTGGGCCGGTGTGGCACTGGGCGGCTGCATCATGTTCCTGCTCTGGCGGCGGGTAGTCAAGCGCTTCTTCTGGAAGTTCGCCTCCCGCTCGCCCAAACTGGAAAAAGCTCAGCAATGGGTGAACCGCTTTGACACCTCGTCGCTGTTCATGCTCACGCTTCTGCCTTTCACACCAAGCTCCTTTATGCATCTGGCCTTTGGTATCTCGGACTTTGACGAAAAGCGGTATCTCATCACCATGCTGCTGGGCAAAGGCGTCATGGTGGCCCTGATCGCGCTGTTCGGGCAGTCGCTTGTCAGTTCCCTGAAGAACCCGGTCTATCTGGTGCTGGCCATTCTTTTGTGGGCAGGCATGTACTGGGTAAGCAAAAAGTTCTGCAAAAAGCACAATCTGGAATAATAATTTAGAATGCCCTCCGCTTCGCTCTGGGCATATTTAGCGGAACAATATTTTTATAATAGGGCAACAGCAGACAGCCTGCGGGCTGTCTGCTGTTGCATTTTCACAGTAATGGCCCAAAAAGGAAACTCCATCTGTTGCGCTTATTTTCTTCGGAAATGACCGCGCAACCGGAAAATATGCCGCTTGCAACTACGGCCCCTTCCGTGAAAAAGCAAACCAGCCAAGCCCGCAGGCTTGGCTGGTTTGCAATATAAAAAATAATACTTCATTTAAAATCGTTCACTTCCCCTTGACATTCACTTTGTCTGCCGTATAATATGTATGTTATCAAACAGTTTCATTCAAAACTGTCCAGCTTCAAACAAATCAAAGGAACCGATCATTATGTGTGACGAAATCAAAATCGAGTGCTGCAAACGCACGGACCCGCCCTGGGAAAGCCCGCAGGTCATCCCGGCACAGATCCGCCGGGTGGACAACCTGATCTTCCGCAAGATCAACCAGTTTGCCCGCGAAAACGGCGTGGAGCAGGCCACCCCCATGCACGGGTGGATCATTGAGTATCTTTACCGCCACCGGGACGCAGCCGTGTTCCAGCGGGACATCGAGCGGGAGTTCTCCATCACCCGCTCCACCGTGACCAACATCCTTCAATTGATGGAGCGCAAGGGGTATATCGAGCGGCGCAGTGTTCCGCAGGACGCCCGGCTCAAGCAGCTGGTGCTCACCGAAGAGGGCATCCGCTTCCACGAGAACACGATTCGTTCCTTCCATCAGACCGACGATTATGTGGCAGGGTTGCTGACGGAGGAAGAGAACACCGAGCTGCTGCGGCTGCTGAACAAGCTGCGGGATGCACTGAAATGAACCCTCTCAGGCTCGCTTTGCTCGCCAGCTCCCCCGAAGGGGGAGCTATGTGCACCATAATACAAAGGGTGATGCGTCCAATTCAAAGCAGGTCGTATCGTTCAGAGCAAGAAAAGCTCCCCCCTTTGGGGGAGCTGGCAAAGCCGACAGGCTTTGACTGAGAGGGTTTGTCAATTTGCCGAAAAAGTGTTCGTTAAATTAGTAATTATGAACATTTTTTGAAACGTCTTGACAATTAAAATGTTTTGTATAAAATTGTTCTGTACCAAACAAATAAAAGCAACAGGAGGTAACTCAGATGATCAAAAAGTTAGTGTCGCATCTGGGCGAGTATAAACGCGCCGCAGTCCTGACACCGCTCTTTGCCGCTCTGGAAGCCGTGATGGATGTGCTTTTGCCCACCATCATGGCCTTCATCATCGATCAGGGCATTGAAAAGGGCGATATGAACGCCATCCTCAAGTATGGCCTGCTCACCTTTCTGGTGGCTGTGGTCGCGCTTGCGCTGGGCGTTCTGGCCGGCAAATACGCCGCCGAGGCATCCACCGGCTTTGCCGGCAACCTGCGCGATGCCATGTATGAGAACATCCAGCATTATTCGTTCTCCAACATCGACAAGTTCTCCACCGCGGGTCTTGTCACCCGCATGACCACCGATGTGACCAACGTGCAGAACGCCTTCCAGATGATCGAGCGCATGTGCGTGCGCGCCCCGGTGCATCTGGTGTTCGCCCTGTTCATGGCCGTGATGATCGGCGGCCCGCTGTCGCTGATCTTCGTGGTGGCTGTGGTCTTTCTGGTGGCGGTGCTGGCAGGCATCATGGTGCCCACCTTCCACATTTTTGACCGGGTGTTCAAAAACTACGACGCCCTGAATGCGTCCGTGCAGGAGAACGTCTCCGCCATCCGCGTGGTGAAGAGCTTCGTGCGCGAGGGCTTTGAGAACGAAAAGTACACCAAGGCCTGCCAGAGCCTGTATGACCAGTTCGTCAACGCCGAAAGCCGCCTGAGCTTCAACAACCCCGCCATGCTGGTCGCTGTCTACGGCTGCAACCTTGCGCTGAGCTGGCTGGGCGCAAAATATGTGCTGCACGGTGCCATCACTACCGGCCAGCTGAACGCTCTGTTCGGCTACATCATGAACATCCTCATGGCCCTGATGATGCTCAGCATGGCCTTTGTCATGATCTCCATGTCTGCCGCTTCTGCCAAACGTATCGTGGAAGTGCTGGACGAGACCACCGACCTGCCCCCCGCAAAGCAGCCGGTGCAGCAGGTGGCCGACGGCAGCATCCAGTTCGACCATGTCACCTTCAAGTATAAGCACGGCAGCGGTCAGCCGGTGCTGAACGACATCAGCTTTACCATCCGGCCCGGCGAGACACTGGGCATCATCGGCGGCACCGGCAGCGCAAAATCCAGTCTGGTGCAGCTGATCCCCCGCCTGTACGATGCCGAGAGCGGCACCGTGCGCGTGGGCGGCGTGGATGTGCGGGACTACAATCTCGACGTGCTGCGCCGCGAGGTGTCCATGGTGCTGCAGAAGAACGTGCTGTTCAGCGGCACCATTCTGGACAACCTGCGCTGGGGCGACGAGAACGCCAGCGAGGAAGAGTGCATCCGTGTGGCAAAGCTTGCCTGCGCGGATGAGTTCATCGAGCGCTTCCCGGACAAATACAATACATGGATCGAGCAGGGCGGCTCCAATGTGTCCGGCGGCCAGAAGCAGCGCCTGACCATCGCCCGCGCCCTGCTGCGCAAGCCCAAGGTGCTGATTCTGGACGACTCCACCAGCGCCGTGGATACCGCTACCGATGCCAAGATCCGCAAGGCGTTCCGCGAAGAAATTCCCGGCACCACCAAGATCATCATTGCGCAGCGCATTTCCTCGGTGCAGGACGCTGACCGCATCCTTGTGCTGGACAACGGCCGCATCGATGGTCTGGGCACCCATGAGGAGCTTTTGAAGACCAACGCCATCTATCAGGAAGTCTACAGCAGTCAGACACAGGGCGGCGGCGACTTTGACAAACAGGGAGGTGAACAGTAATGGCTCAGGCAAAAGAAGTTCGCGGCCCCGGCCCCCGCATGGGCGGCCCGCGCCCCAAAGTGGAAAACCCGGGCAAGCTGCTGAAGCGCATCATGGATGAGGTATTCCGGCACTATCTGCCCCACTGCATCCTTGTGCTTGTCTGCATCGTGGTCAGCGCGCTGGCAAACGTACAGGCCAGTCTGTTCTTAAAGACCCTGATGGACGATTACATCGTACCCATGACCCAGCAGCAGGACCCGGATTTTGCCCCGCTGGCTGCGGCTCTGCTGCGGGTAGGCATCATCTACGTCATTGGCATTCTGGCAGCGTGGGGCAACGCCCGCATCATGGTCAACGTGACGCAGGGCACCCTGCGCAACCTGCGCACCCAGCTGTTCACCCACATGGAGAGCCTGCCCATCAAATATTTTGACCAGCATCCCCATGGCGATATCATGTCCGTGTACACCAACGATGTGGATACCCTGCGCCAGATGCTCAGTCAGAGCATCCCGCAGCTGGTGTCCAGCGCCATTACCATTGTTTCGGTGTTCTTCAGCATGTGCATGCTCAGCTGGCAGCTGACGATCGTCACCATGCTGATGGTGGCGCTGATGATATTCTGCTCCAAAAAGATCACCCAGCAGTCCGGCAAATACTTCATCCAGCAGCAGCGGGATCTGGGCAAGTTGAACGGCTACATCGAAGAAATGATGGAAGGCCAGAAGGTCGTCAAGGTGTTCACCCATGAGCAGAAGGCGCTGGACGGTTTCCGCCAGCTGAACGACCAGCTGAAGGACAGCGCCAACAAAGCCAACAGCTTTGCCAACATCATGATGCCGGTCAACGCCCAGCTGGGCAACATCAGCTATGCCGTCTGCGCGCTGGCAGGCGCAGCCATGGCCGTGAGCGGCATGGGCGGCACGACCCTTGGCACAGTGGTGGCTTTCCTGAGCCTGAACAAGGGCTTCAACATGCCCATCAGTCAGGTGTCCATGCAGGCCAACAGCGTCATCATGGCACTGGCCGGTGCTGAGCGCATCTTCAAGATGATGGATGAGCCCAGCGAGACGGACGAAGGCTATGTGACCCTTGTCAACGCAAAGTACGACCGCAACGACCAGCTGGTGGAGACGGACGAGCGCACCGGCCTGTGGGCATGGAAGCACCCCCACCACGATGGTACCACTACCTACCACAAGCTGGCGGGTGACATCACCTTTACGGACGTGGACTTCGGCTATGTGCCGGAGAAGACCGTCCTGCACGGCATCAACCTCTATGGCCGCCCCGGCCAGAAGATCGCCTTTGTCGGCTCCACCGGTGCGGGCAAGACCACCATCACCAACCTCATCAACCGGTTCTACGACATTCAGGACGGCAAGATCCGCTACGACGGCATCAACATCCACAAGATCAAAAAGGCCGACCTGCGCCGTTCGCTGGGCATCGTGCTGCAGGACACCCACCTGTTCACCGGCACGGTGATGGAGAACATCCGCTACGGCCGGCTGGAGGCTACCGATGAAGAGTGCATCGCCGCCGCCCGCCTTGCCAACGCCGACAGCTTCATCAAGCGCCTGCCGGAGGGCTACAACACCATGCTCACCGGCGATGGTGCCAACCTCTCGCAGGGACAGCGCCAGCTGCTGGCCATCGCCCGCGCCGCCGTGGCAGATCCCCCGGTGCTGATCCTGGACGAGGCCACCTCCTCCATCGATACCCGCACCGAAGCGCTGGTGCAGCGCGGCATGGACGGCCTGATGTACGGCCGCACCAGCTTCGTCATTGCACACCGCCTGTCCACCGTCCGCAATGCAGACTGCATCGTGGTGCTGGAGCAGGGCCGCATCATTGAGCGCGGCAGCCACGACGAGCTGATCGCCAAAAAGGGCAAGTATTACCAGCTGTACACCGGCAATCTGGCCGAAAACTAAGCTTTTTCTGCCTCCTCAATGAAAAAGCGGCAGCGTGCATCAAATTGCGCGCTGCCGCTTTTTGTGTTATACTGGCTCTGCGGCCCTTCTCCGATCCCCCTGTCGCGGAAAGGAGGTGGTAAACATGCCTAGCTTTATCGCGTTTTTTCAGACTGTCGCAGCAGAGGTAGTAGCCTACTATTTATGCAAGTGGCTTGACAGCCTGTTCTTCAAGGGCAGCAAGCACTAATGAAAAGAAGCACCCCGGTAGAACCAGTACCGGGGTGCTTCGATTTTTTTACGTGGTAAACACGTTCGGCTTTATCGCGTTGCCTACCCTTATTATACGCACTTTCATGCAAAAGTCAAGAGGTTTCCAATCTGTTTTTCTACCATGTTACGTCAGAATTTTTTATACTTTACAAGGCTTTGCCGTTGGTTTATACTGAAAGCTGAATGATTCTATCGTATTGAGGGGTTTTACACTGTGGTTTCGGAAAGCAAGTTGACATTAGACATCCTGCCCCTTTCGGCAGACACGGCCCGGCTGGTGCGGGTGTACGGCACTGCACCCTGCGTGGTGCTGCCTGCCGTCCTGCCTGCGCCGGAAGGCGGCAGTTTTGCCGTCACCGAGCTGGGCGGCTACTGCTTCTCGGAAAAGCCCCGCAGCCTGCCTGCGGCAGACAAGACCTGCCGCTACACGGTGGAGCCGGACGGCACGGTGCAGCTGACCCGGGCATTCGGGCAGGCAGTGGACGGCACCTGCCGTCGATATGACTTCGACTTTGACGCCCCGGCAGCGGACGAAGAAGCACTGCACCCGGTGTGCGGCAATTTTCTGGAAGAGGTCACCCTGCCGGACAGTTTGCAGGTGATCGGCAGCTGCGCCTTTTACAACTGCCGCAGCCTGCGCCTGCTCACGGTGGGCAGCGGCAGCCTGACCGTAGGCAGCGATGTGTTTTTAAACTGCTTCGCGCTGGAAACCATCCGGGTGCAGGCCGCGCCCGGGGACTCCACCGGTCTGTTTGCCCTTGTGAACAACATCACCGAGGCCGTGCGGGCAGAGTTCCGGCCTGCCGGTGCCGCCGCGCCGCTGGCGGCGCTGTGGTATCCCGCCTACTGGGAGGACATCGAGGAGACCCCCGCCCACATCCTGCTGCATACCTTTTCCGGGCAGGGATACCATTACCGGCAGTGTTTTCTCAATAATATATTCCTGCCCGCAGAATATGACAGCATTTTCCCGCAGGGCCACGATGCCGACGATGCCAGTATCATGGCCATGCTCTGCTTTGACCGTCTGCGGTATCCGTGGCAGCTGACCGAAGCCGCCGCCGGGCATTACCGGGCGTTTCTGGCAGCAAACACCGACCGGGTGCTGGCCCGCCTTTTAAAGGCGCAGAACCTTGACGGCATCCGTGCCCTGCTGGCGCTGGATGTGCTGGACAAAGCCGGTTTTGCGTCCGCCGCCGCCCTTGCCGCCAAGGCAGAGAGCGCCGCTGCCGCCGCCCTGCTGGCAGATGCAGAGCACAAAAAATATGCCCCTCAGCCCAAAAAGCAGCGGTACGATTTTGATTTTTAAGCAGTAAAAACCTCCTTCCGTCGTACTTCGTGCGCCAGCTCCCTCTAAGAGGGCTGGCATCGCGCAGCGATGACTGGGGGGGAGTTTGCAGCGAAGCTGAGAGGGTTCTAAGTGAGGTGACACCTTTGCCCCAAACCATCCAAAAAGAAAAATTTTTCGACCCCCGCAAGCCCTTCCAGTCCCAGCGGCCCGAGACCCACGAGGAATGGCAGGCGCGCATGGGCGGCGAGGTACTGGCGGTGGTGCGCAGCGGGCTGTATCTGGATTTCCGGTTTCTGGATATGGCACTCAGCGCCTTGTCCCCCGCCCCGGACGAGCGCTGCCGGGTGCTGGCTACGGACGGTCAGTCCCTGTTTTATCAGCCCAGCCACCTGCTGCGGCTCTATCAGGACAACCCCAAATATCTCAATCGGTTGTATCTGCACACCATATTCCACTGCGTATTCCGCCATCTCTGGCTGAAAGGCCGCCGGGAGCCGCAGCTGTGGAGCCTTGCCTGTGATATCGCGGTGGAGAATGTCATCGACAGCCTGAACCGCACCAGCGTCAAGCGGCCGCTGACCTATGTGCGGCAGAACGCCTACCAGCAGATCACCGCAGAGGAAACCGTGGTGGCAGCTGCGCCGGTGTATCGGTGGCTCACCCGGCAGACCCCCGGCGTGCTGCGCCAACTGGAGCGGGAGTTCGTGACCGACGACCACCGCCTGTGGCCCAAGGACGCCCCCGACCAGCCCCAGCAGATGCCCACTCCCCTGCCCCAGAAAACGTGGCAGAAGATCGGGGAGCGGATGCAGACCGAGCTGGACCTGCGGGACAAGGAAGCGGGCGACGGGGCCGATGCTCTGAAGCAGCAGGTGAAGGCCGCCAACCGCAGCCGCCGCAGCTACAGAGACTTCCTGCGCCGGTTCTGCGTGCTGCGGGAGGAGGTCAAGCTGGACCCGGACGAGTTCGACCTGAATTTTTACACCTATGGTCTTTCGGTGTACGGAAATCTGCCGCTTATTGAACCGCTGGAAAGCCGGGAGAGCAAAAAGATCGAGGAGCTGGCCCTTGTCATCGACACCAGCTACTCCACCTCCGGCGAGCTGGTGCGGGCATTCCTTGCCGAGACCTACACTTTGCTGAAAGGGCGGGAAAACTTTTTCCACCGCATGAACCTGCACCTCATTCAGGCAGACAACGCCATCCGGCAGGATATCCTCATCCACAACGAGGACGAGCTGATCCACGCCATGAACCATTTTGAGCTGCGGGGCGGCGGCGGAACAGACTTCCGCCCGGCATTCGAGTACGTAAACCAGCTCTGCGCCGAAAAGAAGTTTGCAAATCTGCGGGGTCTCTTATACTTCACCGATGGCATGGGCACCTACCCCGCCAGGCGCCCGGCCTACGACACCGCCTTTCTGTTTTTGGGGGAGCGGTTCGACGATGCCAATGTGCCGCCGTGGGCCATGAAGGTGGTTCTGGACGAAGAAGAATTTACCGGTGCAGCAGCCCGCCCGGCCAGTGCTCTTGCAGACGCGCTGGCTGAAGAGGACGACCTGTACCGTGACCTGAACAACTCCTGATAAAGAGGGAAACATCTGTTATGAACATCAAACGTGCCAAAGAAGAGATCGAACACACCGTAAAAGCCTACCTTGCCAAGGATGCCTTGGGCGAATACGCCATCCCGGCCATCCGGCAGCGCCCCATCCTGCTGATGGGGCCTCCGGGCATTGGCAAGACGCAGGTGATGGAGCAGGTGGCCCGGGAATGCGGGGTAGCGCTGGTGGCCTACACCATCACCCACCACACCCGCCAGAGCGCTGTGGGCCTGCCCTTCATCCGCCAGCGCAACTACGGCGGAAAGGACGTCTCGGTGACCGAATACACCATGAGTGAGATCATCGCCAGCATCTACGCCAAAATGGAGGCCACCGGCCTTGCGGAGGGCATCCTGTTCATCGACGAGATCAACTGCGTGTCCGAAACGCTGGCCCCCACCATGCTGCAGTTTTTGCAGTGCAAGACCTTCGGCAATCAGGCTGTGCCTGCAGGCTGGGTCATTGTGGCGGCAGGTAACCCGCCGGAGTACAACAAGTCGGTGCGGGATTTTGACATCGTGACGCTGGACCGTGTGCGCCGCATGGACATTGAGCCGGACCTGCCCGTGTGGAAAGACTATGCCCGCGCTGCCCACATCCACAGCGCCATTTTGAGCTATCTGGAGCTGCACCCCCAGAACTTCTACCAGATCAACGCAGACGTGGACGGCACCCAGTTCGTCACCGCCCGCGGCTGGGAGGACCTGTCCAATCTGCTGGACACCTACGAAGCGCTGGGTCTGCAGGCAGACGAGGAGCTGATCCGGGAATACATCCAGCACCCGAAGATCGCCGAGGATTTCTCGGCGTACCTCGACCTCTACTATAAGTACCGCGACGACTACGGCGTGGAGGAGATCCTTGCCGGGCAGACGAAGCCCGCCGTGTTCGCACGGCTGCTGCAGGCCCCCTTTGACGAGCGGCTCAGCCTTGTCAGTCTGCTGCTGGCCGGGCTTGGCACCCGGTTCACCGCATCCCGGCAGGCGGACGCTGTGGCCGACAGCTGCTACGCCCTTCTGCGGGAGATCAAAAAAGCCCTTGCTACCCTGCCGGAGGATATCCCGGACGGCTCCGCGGAGCTGTTCCACCAGCAGCTCGTGGACTATGATGCCGAGACCCAGCAAAAGCGCGCGGCGGGGCTGCTCTCCAAAGACAGCCTGACCACCCGTCTGCAGGTCCTGGCCGTACTGCGCCAGTGGGAGGGCGAACTGCGCCGCGCCAGCGCTGCCGGGACACAGGAAGCCTTCGACCTGCTGCGCGGGCAGTTCCAGTCTCTGGCCGATGCGCGCGAAAAGGCCCAGCAGGCCGCCAGCGCCGCGCTGGAAGCCGCCTTTGACTTTATGGAGCAGGCCTTTGCCGAAAGTCAGGAGATGGTGGTGTTCGTCACCGAGCTTACCGTGGACCCTGCGTCCCACGCTTTCCTCACTGAGAACGGCTGTGAGCGCTACTTCCAGTACAACAAGGATCTGCTGCTGGACCACCGCAAAGCTGCCCTGCAGCAGGAGCTGGCGGCAGAGCAGCGCCGCCACGGCGGGGTGTGATCCATGCTGGAAAACCTTCTGTTCAGCCTGAACAGCACCCTGCCGCTGTTCTTCCTCATGCTGCTGGGCTATGTGCTGCACCGCACCGGCTTTCTGAGCGACGCATTCGTGGCAGGGGCCAACAAATTCGTTTTTTATGTTGCATTGCCGGTGCAGCTCTTCCGCGATCTTGGCAAAAACGACGTCCGCACCACCTTTGACGGCCGGTATGTCCTGTTCTGCTTTGTGGTCACACTGGTGAGCATCCTTGTCATCTGGGCGCTGGCAAAGGTATTTTTAAAGGGCACCGGCCTTGTGGGTGAGTTCGTACAGGCGTGCTACCGCTCCTCTGCTGCCATTCTGGGCTCGGCCTTTCTGCAGAGCATCTACGGCGACGCCAGCATGTCCAGCCTGATGATCTTAGGCAGCGTGCCGCTTTACAACATTATGGCCGTGGTCATCCTGACGCTGGAAAGCCCGGCCGCCGCCCAGACCGGCAGCATGTCCGCAAAGCTGAAAAAAAGCGCCAAAGGCGTCCTGACCAACCCCATCCTGCTGGGCATTGCAGCAGGCTTTGTATGGAGCATGCTGCACATTTCCATGCCTGCCATGCTGGATAAGACCCTCTCCAATGTGGCCGGGCTGACCAGCCCTCTGGCCCTGCTTGCCATCGGTGCGGGCTTCAAGGGCCGCAAGGCGCTGGGCTATCTCAAGCCCACCACCATCGCCACCGTGGTCAAATTGATGATCCTGCCCGCACTGTTCCTGCCGCTGGCGGTGCACCTTGGTTTTACAGACGAAAAGCTGGTGGCACTGCTGGTGATGCTGGGCAGCATCACCACCCCGGCGTGCTACGTCATGGCAAAACAGATGGGGCACGAAGGCGTCCTTACCGGCAGCGTGTGCGTCACCACCACCTTGTTCAGTGCCTTCAGCCTGACCTTCTGGCTGTTCGTGCTGCGGAGCCTCGGGTATATTTTATAACCTCTTTTGCATAGCAAAACAGCGGACAGCCTGCAGGCTGTCCGCTGTTTGCTTTTCAGAAGCTATTGGGGAAGCAGGGTGCACCGAACGGATGCAGCTTCTGCCTTTTATTCGGTCATTTCCAGTTCAGCGATCCATTCCCGCACGCGGTCGGGACGGTTGGTCACGATGGCATCCGGCTGCAGCGGCCAGAGGTCTTTTACCGTCTTTTCCCCGTCCACCGTCCAGTATGCCGTCTTGATGCCCAGATCATGCAGCTTCTGCACCATGCTGGGCTGCTGATAGGCGGTGTGGTACTCACAGCTCACCCAGTCCGGCTTGAAATCCAGCGTCTGGACATACTTCACCGGGTCCCGCTGATCCAGCAGGTGCTGGATCACTTCTATCAGGCTCTCGTTCGGAAACTCCACCTGCAGCATACTGACCTGACTGCCTATCTGGCGCAGCAGCCAGCTGCAGTTTTCATCGTCCACATTTTCCACCGAGAACATGGGCAGCTGTGGAAAATCGCCCTCTTCCAGACTGTTCTGCAAACCAAGGATTTCCCACATGGCGGTGGGCAGAGCCATGGTCTCCATGGCACCGTAGACCAGCACGCCCACCTTCAGCTCCGGCATCAGCTGCTTTGCCTGCCGCAGCAGGTCGTGGTTGAACGAGATCACCACCAGCCGATCGGTGATATCCGCCGCACGGATCTCTTCGATCACCCGGGGCACAAAGTCCGGGTCGTTATCGATGGTGGCCTTCAATTCCAGCTGGACAACAGTGCCTTCCATTTCCCTGCACAGTGCCAGTGCCTCCTGCAGGGTGGCGATCCGCTCATCCTTGTAGCTCACATCCTTCCAGCTGCCAAAGTCCAGCGCCTTCAACTCCTCCATGGTCATGTCGTAGATCTGGCCCCGCATATCGGTGTGCCAGTCAATGAGAAAATCATGGTGGATGACCAGCTTTTTGTCTCCGGTCTGCTGTACGTCCATCTCCACGCCGTCCGCGCCGATCTCCATCGCCTTGCGGAATGCGGTAAGGGTATTTTCCGGTGCAAGGTAGGACGCACCACGGTGTGCAATGATCTCAGGCATCATTCTTTTCTGATTCCTCTCTCGTTTGTTTTTGTATTTTATGCAAGGTCAGAGCCGTTTGAAGCAATGACCTTTTTGTACCAGTAAAAGCTGTCCTTGCGGCTGCGGGCCAGAGTGCCCCTGCCGTCGTTGTCCTTATCCACATAGATAAAGCCGTAGCGCTTTTTCATTTCGCCGGTAGAGGCGCTCACCAGATCGATGGGTCCCCATGTGGTGTAGCCCATCAGCGGCAGGCCATCCTCGTTGATGGCCTTTTCCATCTGTTCAATGTGGGCCCGCAGATAATCGATCCGGTAGCTGTCGTGGATGGAGCCGTCCGGCTCCACCGTGTCCACCGCACCCAGACCGTTCTCCACAATGAACATGGGCTTCTCATACCGGTCATAGATGGTGTTCAACGTCACGCGCAGGCCCACCGGGTCGATGGCCCAGCCCCACTCACTGGCCTTGAGGTAGGGGTTCTTTACAGCTTCCATCACCGCATTGCCGTCGGCCTTTTCTTCTGCCAGGATCTCCTTGTCCGTGGTGATGCAGCGGCTGGAATAGTAGCTGAAGGAAACAAAGTCCACAGTACCCTCCCGCAGAGTCTTTTCGTCCTCCGGCTCAGTCTGCAGCACGATGCCTGCCCGCTCCATCCGTTTTTCGGCCCACACCGGGTAGGCCCCACGGGCCTGCACATCGGTAAAGAAGTAGTTGTCGCGGTCCGCTTCCTGTGCGGCGCGGATATCCTCCGGTGCACAGGTGCGCGGGTAATACTGGCCCGCTGCCAGCATACAGCCCACCATGGCACCGGGCATCTTTTCGTGGGCCAGCTTCACGGCCTTTGCGCTGGCTACCAGCTCATGATGTGCCGCCTGATACTGCACCTGCTTTACGTTTTCGCCCGGATGGAACACCAGCCCTGCGCCGGTGAAGGGCAGATGCAGCAGCATGTTGATCTCGTTGAAGGTCAGCCAGTATTTCACCTTGCCCCTGTACCGGTCGAACAGCACCTCACAGTAGTGCACATAGGCATCCACCATGCGGCGGTCCTTCCAGCCGCCGTATTTTTTGATGAGGGCAATGGGCGTATCAAAGTGGCAGATGGTAACAAGTGGCTCGATCCCATATTTATGGCATTCATCGAACACGGCATCGTAGAAGGCAAGGCCCTCTTCGCTCGGCTGGGCATCATCGCCGTTTGGCAGGATGCGGGTCCATGCGATGGACAATCGAAAACACCGGAAGCCCATCTCGGCAAAGAGGGCGATATCCTCTTTGTAGTGGTGATACATGTCAATGGCCTCGTGGCTGGGGTAATAGTGCCTGTCGTCGCATTCCAGCATTTCCAGCCGGCCCAGCGCCACCGGAAAGCGGTCAGCGCCAAACGGGGTCACATCCACGGTGGCAAGGCCCTTGCCGCCCGCCTGCCATGCGCCTTCGCACTGGTTAGCAGCGGTGGCACCGCCCCACAGAAAATCTTTCGGGAAACTGCCCATACGTAAAACCTCCCTGTTTTCTATCTTTCCGGCACCGGACAGGCCGGGGCCCTGCTTTATCTAGTATAAAATACCGCACAATCCGCTCTGTGTCTATGCCCGCATTTTACAAAAAACTGCTTCATTGTTGTGAAAGTACGACTTTTATCGTCAAATCGCCGAATTTCACTTTTATTTTTCGTACATTTTTCACGAGAAAAATGCAAAAACAGTCCGATTTTCCTTTCATTCTGTTTCTTTCAAACTGTCCGCAGACATGGTACAATAATCAGGTAAGATACACCGCCGCTTTTTCGGCATTGGAAAATGGAGTGTTTGATTATGACTGAGTTCAAGCCCATTAAAGAAGGCAAGGTCCGTGAGATCTATGATAACGGTGACAGCCTCATCATGGTTGCTACCGACCGCATTTCCGCGTTTGATGTCATCCTGAAAAACAAGGTCACCAAAAAGGGCACTGTTCTGACCCAGATGAGCAAGTTCTGGTTCGATTACACCCGCGATCTGCTGCCCAACCACATGCTGAGCGTGGACGTGAAGGATATGCCGGAGTTCTTCCAGCAGCCCCAGTTCGACGGCAACAGCATGATGTGCCGTAAGCTGACCATGCTGCCCATCGAGTGCATCGTGCGCGGCTACATCACCGGCAGCGGCTGGGCCAGCTACCAGAAGACCGGCAAGGTGTGCGGCATCCAGCTGCCCGAGGGCCTGAAGGAATCCGACAAGCTGCCCGAGCCCATCTACACTCCCTCCACCAAGGCCGAGATCGGCGACCACGACGAGAACATCTCCTACGAAAAGAGCATCGAGGTGCTGGAAAAGCAGTTCCCCGGCCACGGCGAGGAGTATGCCACCAAGCTGCGCGACTACACCATTGCCCTGTACAAGAAATGTGCTGAGTATGCGCTCTCCCGCGGCATCATCATTGCCGACACCAAGTTTGAGTTTGGTCTGGATGAGAACGGCAACGTGGTGCTGGGCGACGAGATGCTCACCCCGGATTCCTCCCGCTTCTGGCCGCTGGAAGGCTACGAGCCGGGCCACAGCCAGCCTTCCTTCGACAAGCAGTTCGTTCGCGACTGGCTCAAGGCCAACCCCGACAGCAACTACGACCTGCCTCAGGATGTCATTGACAAGACCATTGCCAAGTATCTGGAGGCCTACGAGCTGCTCACCGGCAAAAAGCTGTAAATTTTACGATAAAACGAATCCCGGCAGATGCTTGACAGCTCTGCCGGGATTCGCTATAATGTCTATAGAAAGGGCACTGCGACAAGCGGTTGGCCCCAGTTCAAGGTTTACAGTTTTTGAGAACCGTCACCGTGCCGGGTGGCGGTTCTTACTTTTTCACGCGAATGGTGAATGTCAATCCAAACAAGTGGAATGTCAAAGTAATTGGCATGTACTCACCTCCTTTCGGAAGTGAGGGCCGAACCGCCTGCCGTTGTTTGCAGTGCCCCGCCGCCTTTCAGCAGCAGAGATAGCATAACATAGTTTTCGGCTGATTTCAACAAAAAAATGCTTCCGTGCGGCGCACGGAAGCATTTTTTGTTTCACTCACTCAGCTCCGCGCTTTCCTCGGAAAAAGCTTCGGACTCTGCCATTTCTTCGTTTTCTTCGTCCAGCAGGTACTGCACCTCGGTCTGCTTTGCCATCTGGTCAGCCGTCCAGTCCAGCTGTGCGATGCCGTCCAGCTCCAGCGTGTACTGCTCCACCCGCTGCAGCGTACCGGCGGCAAGGCTCTGGCCCGGATCGTTGTCCGGAGCCCATGCGATCCGCAGCTCGTCCGGCAGTGCACTGCACTGCTGCACGGCATCGGTCACTCTGCGGCAGTCCTGTGCAAATGCCTGCACGCTGTCATAATCGCCGAACAGCTCCACGGTCAGGCTCAGATAGCCGTTTCCGGCATTCACATCCCGCAGCGTTTTCGCCTCACTGCTGTACAGATAGGCGTTTCCGCTGATATTCTTCACACGGACATCCGGGGCTGTTTGTTTGATCTTGTCATAGGCCTCTGTCGTATATTCCTGCCCCAGCTTCATGCTTGCCTGATTCCGCTCCGGGCCGAGTTCCTCCCACACCACCGGCAGCAGCGAAAGGCAGAAGCACCCGCCCATGAGCACAAGGCAGATCAGCACCGACCAGAAATCGTATTTCCAGCGGCCCGGCCGGGCGGCAAAAAAGAGCACCTCGCCGCCCAGCAGCACAAGGCCTGCTGCCGGGACGATCCGGAGCACCGGCTGTGTGGGAAAGCCCGGCACAAAATAGGTGAGCAGAAAGAAGATGCCCGCTGCAATCAGGCATGCACCCAGCGTAAAGCTGCCCACCCGGCGCAGCGGCGGCTGTTTCCCGGGCATTTCCGGGGCAGCAGAACCGGTCTCATTCTTCTCGTCCATCCTCGTCCTCCGTCTCGTCCTCCGGGGTCACAGGCTTGCCCAGCAGGGCCGAGAGCTTGGGCATTGCAAAGCCCTTTTTCTCCGGCCCGGCCGGTGTTTCCTGTGCGGCATACTCGGTAAAATCGGCGTCCGCGGCCTTCTGCTTCGGCTTTCTGCCCTTGGGGCCGCGCACCAGCCACGCACCGCAGATGATCAGGGCCACGCACACCACAATCTCCGGCAGCTGATCCATCATCAGATAAAGTGCGCGGAAGAAGGGGTTGCTCTGGCCCCAGCGCCACACGATATCCCCCAGCGTGTTCATAAGGATGTTCTGGTAGGCCACCAGTGCGCCCAGCACGATCAGGCCCCAGCCCAGCAGTTTGTGGCTGTCCATCATGAACTCCTGCATCCGCTGATCCTTCCAGTTGATATGCACCAGATAATCGTCCTCCGGGGCGGTGCCTGCGCCGATCTGCGCCCGGAGATTGAAGGTGTCAAAAAAGCTGTACATCCACACGATGACACAGCCGACGGTCAGCACTTCCAGCGTAGATACGCCAATTACAACGAACAGGCAGAACATCGTGATCAGCGAAAGGCCGCGCTTCATATAGCCCTGATACATCTGGCCTGCGCCCGGGCAGAAGGCAAAGATAAAGGTCAAAATCCCGTTTTTCATCATGATCGATTCCCTCATTTCGTTTGATCGGTAAGCGGCAGATCTCTTTTGTCCTCTGCCGCCGGGCTGTGGGCCCCGAACAGCAGGTCATTGACCGCCTTTGAAAAAGACGCCTGCGGCTTCGGCTCTTCGTCCTCCACCGGTCGGCCCAGTGTTTTCGGCTCGGCAGGCCGACGGCCATCCTCCACCGGTCGGCCCAGCTGCGCAGGTTCTTCGGTCTGGCTCTGGCTGGCTTCCTGTGTCCAGCTGCGCAGCTCCTGCCGGAAGTCCAGCAGCTGCTCCACGGTACCGGAGCGCCACATGGTGAACGCCAGCACTGCCGCCACACCGGCCACTGCAGCGCGGCCCCATGTGTTCTGCATCAGCCGCACCCAGACGGCGGCCATCACAGCCTTGTGTGCAGAGTGCGGCGGCGTTTCCAGCGCATCTGCCGTCAGCAGGGCCGTGTAACGATCCATGCATTTATCACAGTAGGCAAGGTGCTCGGCTGTTTCCAGCCGCCCCAGCTCATCCAGCCCGCCTGCCTGCAGGGCCTGCAGGCCTTCGTCGGTCAGGCAGCCGTTTTTGTCAAACAGTTCCATGTACACACTCCTCTCCGCAGCGCTCACGCTGTAATATCTGCTGTGCCAGCATCTTTTTGGCCCGGTAGATCTGCGCCTCCACCGTCTTGGGCGGGCGGCCGCACAGCTGTGCCGCCTCGGCCATGGTGTGCTGTTCCAGCAGCACCAGACGGCAGGGTGTTCTGTAGGGCTCCCGCAGGTCCAGGATCATGGCGGTGAGCTCTTCTTCGCCCAGAGCATCCAGCACCTGCTTTTCCGGCTCGGTGCCGGGCGGCGCGCCCTCCAGTGCCAGCACCTCGTCGCCGGGGGTGTTCACCCGGCGCACCCATGCGCTGCGCAGATAGTCTTTTGCCTTGTTGGAAGCAATGCGCGCCAGCCACTGTTTTTCAAACCCGGGCGGGCAGCGGTCAATGGCCCGCCATGCCGCCAGAAAGGTCTCCTGCGTCAGGTCCTGCGCATCGCCGGCATCCGGCACCAGCTGGTGGCAGACCGTATACACGAGCGACTGGTATTTTTGCACCATCGCGCTGAATTCCAAGGTCGTCAACGATCCACCCACCTCCTTTTGGTTTCGTCCCGGTCCGACGAAGTGCAGCCTCTGCACTGCCCTTCTGCACATTCATACGAAACGGTCGCTCAAAATCCTGCAAAAAATTTTATTTTTATGATACAATAGAAATAGTATAGCACAAAAGGAGGCATTCGGCCATGGCTGTCAGTACCCGTCAGGCACTTTTGCAGGCACTTTCCTCTGCCGGGGGCAGCTACGTTTCCGGCCAGCAGCTGGCCGAGACCCTCGGCGTGAGCCGCGCTGCCGTGCACAAGGCCGCTGCGGCCCTCACGGCCCAAGGGTACGCGCTGGAAGCTGCGCCCCGCCGGGGCTACCGGCTGGCGGGCGGTGACCCGTTCTGCACCGAAGCCATCGGGGACTACCCTGCACCCATCTATTTATATGACACGCTGGAAAGCTCCAACCGCACGGCAAAGCTGCTGGCGCTGGATGGTGCACCCCATGGCACACTGGTGCTCACCGCCCACCAGAGCGCCGGACGCGGCAGGCTGGGCCGGAGATTTGAAAGCCCGGCAGGCAAGGGCGTTTACTGCTCTGTGCTGCTGCGCCCGGAAATGCCCGCCGCCAATGCCCAGACCGCTACCATCAGCGCAGCGGTGGCGGTCTGCCGTGCCGTGAAAAAGCTCTGCGGGCTGGAGCTTGCCATCAAGTGGGTCAACGACCTGTACTATCAGGGCCGAAAGGTCTGCGGCATCCTGACCGAAGCAGGGACCGACCTGGAGAGCGGACAGCTGGAATGGCTGGTGGTGGGCATCGGGCTGAACCTTACCTCCACCGCCGCCGACTGGCCGGAGGAGCTGGCCCGCAGGGCCGGGAGCCTGTACCCCGGCGGGCCTGCCCCGGTGAGCCGGGCCGCGCTGGCCGGGGCCATTGCCCGGGAGCTGCTGGCCCTCTGCCCCGGCTTTGACTGTCTGGATGAGTACCGCGCCCGGTGCTTTGTGCCCGGCCACTGGGTGACGGTGTGTGCCGAGACCGAAACCTACGCCGCAAAGGCCCTTGCCATCGACGAGGAAGGGCGGCTGGTCATCCAGCGGGAGAACGGCCGACAGGAGGCTCTGCGCTGCGGCGAGGTGACCACACGGCCTGCACGGACCGAATAAGACGCAAAAAAGCACCCTTTCCTGCCCGGAAAGAGTGCTTTTTATGTTCTGCACTTATGTATCCAGATCCACAGCTTCCAGCACCGTGATGTCCTCTTTTTCAAAGGCGGTGCGGATCATCCCGGCAAGGCCGGGCATTTCGGCCTTGTTCTCGATGCACAGGGTGATGATGCCGTTCAGGCTGGAGGCTTCCACGCCCATGGAGCCGCCATCCGGCGGGACCCAGACATTGAAGTCTTTGGTGTACTTCTGAAGCTCCTGCGTGGCCGGCAGCAGCGGATTGCCCAGATAGCTGAGCCAGAAATCCGCCGAGACACCGCTGATGTACTCGCCCATCTGGAACACCCTCTGCTTGATGCGCAGGGGCGCTTTCTGCTGGTCCACCTTGTACACCCAGCTCATCTGCTCGGCCATGCGCTGCAGCTTGACTTCGGGCTGCAGGCTGCGGCGCACAAAGGCGTCCATTTCCGGCACGATGTCCGCAAGGCGGGTATCATCGTTCAGCTTCACGCCGCTCTGAAAGGAGCACACGCAGTTGTAAAGGGCATCCGGCACGCCCGCTTCCCTGCGGGTATCTGCCGAGTAGGAATACTGGATCTCGTCCTTGCCCAGATAGCCCCGCAGCGCAAGGCTCAGCAAACCTGCCAGCGCCGTAAAGGGCTTGACGCCGTTCTCCACTGCCCGGTCCACAAGGCTCTGCTTGGTCAGCCGCACCCGGGTGCGGCGCATCCTGCCCTCGTGGGTCTGCACCACATCCCTCTGCATCGTGCTCTCGGTGGCTGCGGGGGATGGATATTTTTCCATCATGGCCTCGATGTCATAGGCCGGGCTGCACAGGATGGGCGTGTTTGCAAACGCCGTGCCATAGCGCAGGTTGCAGTACTGTTCCAGAATGCGGGTGAGGAAGGGCGACACCCCGTGGCCATCCATGAGGAAATGATACCAGTCAAAATAGACGGTGTCCCCTTCACAGCTCACGCTGAAAAGATAGCCGTTCGTTTCCTCCGGGATATCGCGCTGTGCACTGCCCTGATACACAGGGCAGGGGTTCGGGTTCGGCTCCAGAAAAAAGCTCCGCTTTTCCTGCACCAGCTGTACCTGATAGTACGGTGCGGCCGAAAGCGCCGTATCCAGCGCGCGCTGCAAAAGAGCGGGTTCCACCGCGTCCTGCAGCGCAAACTGGTATCGGCACAGGATCTTCTCCCGACGGAAGAAATACATCGTTCCCTGAAAGATGTACTCCGTCGAGCGCCGTGACTCATTCATGAACTGTTACCCCGCGTTTGCCGCCAGATAATCCACCAGATCCCCTATGGTCACAAAGTTGCGCAGCTCCTTTTCGGGGATGCGCAGGCCGAAGGTCTCCTCCAGGTCTGCCACAATGGTCAGGATCTCCATTGAGGACAGATCCAGATCGTCCATCAGGACGCTGTTCTCGTTCACATCTTCGGGAGAGACCTCGGCAACATCCTCCAGGATGGCCAGGATCTGGGAAATGATCTCTGCTCGTTCCATAGAAATTTTCTTCCTTTCCGTGACGGATAATAGGCACAATCTCCTGTGCCTTTCCATAATAATACCCTGATTCTCTCCTGTGCGCAAGGGTTCCGGCAACAAAGCCTTGTTTTTTGTCGGAACTCCTGTCATCAGTCTTCCGGTCTGCCGGCCCATTTATGCATGTGGGCATTCTATCGCATCCGTATCACTGGCGCAGCAGTTTTCCCATGGCGTTGCGGGGCAGCGGCTGTGCGCTGAGCTCCGGC
>ERZ773169.1424-NODE-1424-length-21145-cov-3.768895_pt1 | contig 21145 bp, 10 predicted proteins | sample MGYA00580536_ERZ773169 | MGnify/ENA primary metagenome ERZ773169 (study PRJEB29015, sample SAMEA2737814) | human gut metagenome | biome: human gut; feature: human-associated habitat; material: faeces | place: China | collected 2012 ...
GCTATTATAATATTATGGGGCTGCCGGTGCAGCGGCTTTATAAGGAGCTTGTCAAAGTTTGAATCCGTAATATCTCGAACAGAAATAAACGACATTTTTTTGATGGTTGGATGTATTAAGGGTTGCGCTTTTGTAAGTGCAGCCCTTTTGCTTTATATTCGGATACATTTATCTTTGAAATGTGCTAATCTTGGTGTAGAGATACTCAGAGCAAAGGTGATTTATTTATTGCAGACCGGATTTTACTCTTTTTGTACTAAATCTTACTCATGGTGATGCTGTCTTTTACGGATATTTGCGCAGGCAATAGAATGTTTTTTTGTGACTATTGAATACTAACTATAAAACACTAATACTTATGAAACATTTAATGAAATTATTATTTGTTCCGTTTTTGCTATTCTTTTCTTGCACTACGCAAGTCGATGGCGTTTTGAACGACGGTGATCTTCCTCAGAACAATGAGGATGCTTCTGTGGAAGCTACTTTGCATCCCGTCGGTATCAGTTTCAGTAAATCAAGCATTGCTGCATTTGCAGAAGAAGGTATTTCAGAAATTGGCATTTATGTGTACATGGACGGTTCTCTTATATATGGAGAGAAGCAACCTTTGGTGCATGGTGCTATTGAAGTTCCCTTACCTTTGGGAGAAAACCTACAGACTTTTGTTGTAGCGAATGCGGATGAGGTGGCTGATGCCGATCAGCTTTCCACGGCTGTTATCCGTCAGAACGATAATATGCAAAAGCCGGTTTACATTTCTGAAATAATAGGTTTTACTTCTGATAACTCTGTAAAGTCACTTGATGTGGAGTTGAAACGATTAGTGGGGCAGGCTGTGTTTGCTCCGGTGGAGTCGCAGGAGGAAATGGATGGCATTACTCAATTTGATGCATTGGACATAACTTTCACCAATGTAGGAGTAGCTTATAGTGTGAAAGAAGAAAAGGCTGTTCTTGAGGACGTCACTGTACGCACAAACCGAGAGTCAGGTTTCGGTGCATATGTTTATTCTTTCCCTACGGAGAACAACGGTTCACGCACTTCTGTTGATGTCGCTTATCTGAAAGAGGGAGTAATAGTGAACCGTACGAATGGCTCTCTCGATACGGGTATCATCTTTAAATCTTCCAAACGTTCGGTTGTTCATATGGAAATACTGAATGAAGACTGGGTGGAAACCGAGTGGGAGAGTATGATAGAAGAAATTGATTTTTAAAAAACAGCAAAATCTGATATGAGAAAAAGTATATTATCAGCTGTGGCAGGAGTGACCTTCTTGCTCGGCATTGCCGCTTGCTCCGAAGAGAATAAATATGATTCTTCGGTGGTGACGGACATTCAATTGTATTTGGACGATGAGGCTTATTCGCTGAATACCGGCTCGTCCAATAAGCCGTTGTTTATTTATGCTTCCGACGGCAGGTATGTGGCTAACTATTCTACGTTATATCGTTTTCAGCTTCCTAACGGTACATACCGTGTTGTTGCTACTACTGAAGCGGATTCTCTTCCTCATCCGGGCAATTTGAACGACATCGTGCTTAATCAAGACCCGAAAGCAGAGAAAGTATATGCTTTATCCGCACCTGTGGAATACACTTCTCCGTTTAATAATCCTTTGGAGGTTCGTATGTACAACCGTACCGGTACGCTCCGTTTGAGAGCTACAGACCGTAAAGCGGACAAACGGTATTCCACGATACGTGCTATTGTATCTACACCTATATCCGGGTATAAGATTTCGGATGCCACATTTGTAAAATCTCCTATCGAGGTGGTACGCAATACTGCGACTTCTACAGGGGGGGTGAACTATACCGATGATTTGGTGCTGTTTGAAACAGAGACCAGTCAAGAAGCCGTAACTGTACGTATTGAATATCTCGATGAGAAACAACAGGTAATTCAGACCAAGGAAATAGATGGTACCTTCTCCATTTTGCCTAAACAGCTCACTACGGTTTCATTCGAACTTAATAATCCGGATGAACCTACAATTCAGAATTATACGGTAACGATTACTCCCGAAGAATGGGAAGAAGAGGATATTACTCCTGATGCTCCTATTCGTGTGCCGGATGGATATACATTCGTCAGCCCCGGAGAGAATATTAATAATGTTTATAACAAATTGAAGAGTGATGAAACGGCAGCAGACATTAAACTGTTCCTAAAAGCCGGAACTACTTATCAGTTTGTATCCGGGACATTGGATAATATTCCGAAAGGACTTTCGATTGTAGGACAAGAGCCTAAAGTCGGTGAAGGACTGGCCGTGTTGGAGTTGAAATCAAGTTTGAGTATGGCAAGTGAGAATCTGATTGAGGAACTCCATTTTGAGAATTTGGTTATTAAAGTAGATGTACGGGATTTCTTTAAACTGAAAAATCAAAAATTCCATGTAGGAACTATTTTATGGAAGAACTGTGAAATTAATGATTTGCAACGTACTATGTGGTATCAGGAGGTAGATGCAGATCAAAAGCAGATTGTTGACAAAATTGTTATTGAGGATTGTCGTTTTATGGGGTTAAATTCTGGTGGAAGCGGGTTGTTCGGTCTTTCTACCAAAAAAGATGCCCCGATACATGCCTTTGAATTTAGAAACTCGACTTTCCACGCCAATGATATGACTAAAGCGTTGATTACAGGAGTTAGCTCAATGAAAGGTAATCTGGATATAGTAGTGGAGAACTGTACGTTTGTTGCCATGAAAGCAGGTATGACTTTCTTTGACTTAAATGCCAAGAATATTACTGACGGAAGTGTCACAATAAAAAACAACCTTTTCAGTGGTGAGGTTGATGCTGATAATGGTACTTGGTTCAGTCTTCATAAAAATATCACTACCCGTACATTCGAGAACAATTATATCACCAATGGCTTTGCATTGAAAAACTGGGGTGTGGAAGAGGATGAAAAACCGATAGAAACCGTTCTTCCCATGAATGAACTGTTCGAAGATGTGTCTAACAGGAATTTCACCATTAAGGATAAATCCTCTGAGGTTTATACACAAGGCATCGGTGACCCGTATTGGAGAAAATAAAACCGGAATACTAACGAAAAACAAATAAAAACTATGAGAACTTTCTTATTCATATTATTGGCGGGCTTGTTAGGAGCATGTAGCGACGATGGCGAACTGAATGGCGCCGTGGAAGCCGATAATCTGGAACTGTCGAAGAATGAACTGAAACTTTCCAATGTAGCCGGTTCTTCTACTGTGGATATAACGGCTACTGCCGATTGGGTAGCTGCTGTGGTAGAGCCGGTTGGCGATGCGGAGAATATGTGGCTTACCTTGTCGAAAGATAGTGGTACGGGAAATGATGAACTTCGTCTGTTTGTTACGGAAAATACAGATGGAGCCAAACGTACTGGTAAGGTTAAAATAACCATGGCGGGTGCCGGTGCTGCTTTGGAACAGGAGATTTCCGTAGAGCAACTGGGTTCCGATCCTGACATTCTGCTTGAATTTACCTCCGAACCTATCTCTTTCCGGGGAGCGGAAGTGGAGCTTAAAGTCGTTTCCAATGTAGAGTGGGAAATGAATATCGATGAGCAGTGCGATTGGATTGAAGTAGTGGAGGAAACTCCGGCAACCCGTAATTTCACAACCGATAACCTGAAGCTCAAAGTGGCTCTTAATACGGGTGTTGCCCGTTCTACAGAACTTGTTTTCAAAACAGTAGGCGAATACAAACTGCAACGTGTACTGAAAGTAATGCAAGAAGCAGTGAACGGTATGGCAACCATTGAACAGGATGAGTATGCCATTCCGTATAAATGCCGTAAACTGGTAATTCCTTTCACCCAGGAAGGTGATGAATTGGTAGAGGATTTTGATGCCATTCCTTCTGAGTCTTGGATTACCCACAATAAGCGGGAGTCAACAGGAAATGAGATTGTATTGACAATTGCAGATAATGAGGGTGTTTTACCCCGTACATGTACAGTGCGTATCTTGGATAAGAGCGTGACGATTTTCCAATACGGAAAGCCCGATACCGGCATCGGTGATGACAAGAGTGTCGGAGTATTGGCTTTCCCTGGTGCGGAAGGTGGTGGTCGCTTTACTACGGGCGGACGTGGCGGTACACTCTATAAGGTTACCAATTTGGAAGATTACGGTAGTGGAGAAACACCGATAAAAGGTAGTCTGCGGTATGGTATCGAGCAAGTGGAAGGTCCTCGTACTATCGTTTTCGATGTTGACGGTATTATTGAATTGAAACAGGGTATTTATCTGGTAAATCATCCGGATTTGAGCATCATCGGACAGACTGCTCCGGGAGAGGGTATTACATTGAAGAATTATAATTTTTCTTTCAACCTTTCCAAAAAGCCGGAAGAAGGTGCAGGAAGTAAAATCAATGCTATTGTCCGTTTCTTGCGAATCCGTCCGGGAGATACTCATTCCGATTATGCCGAGGATGCTATTGGCGGACGCTATTTTACAGATGGAATCATCGACCATGTTACTGCCGGTTGGAGTGTGGATGAAACGTTGACTTTCTATGGAGTGAGAAACTTTACGGCGCAATGGTGCATTGCCAGTGAGAGTCTGAACTTGTCGAACCATGCCAAAGGCGCCCATGGTTACGGTGCTATGTTTAGCGGTGATAATGCTTCTTTCCACCATATTCTGTTGGCACATCATGGTAGCCGTTGTCCGCGTATCTCCGATCTTTCGGAACCGGGAACTCAGGCTGACTATGACTATTGCGGATATTTTGATGTACGCAATAATGTTTATTACAATTGGAGTGAAAGCGGTTTCGGAAGCTATGGTGGCAAGTATGCCAAATTCAATCTGACAAATTGCTACTATAAGCCGGGACCGGCTACCGGTACGGGATATAAGTCATATCGTATTCTTTCTTCCGATCCCACTGCCAGAGCTTATATCGATGGTAATTATGTAGAAGGTAATTCGAAGGTCAGTGCCGATAACTGGACGGATGGTGTTTGGGCGCAGTTTGATAAGAGCTTGATTGAGCAAGGTGTGTCTGAAGAAGAGAAACAAGCTATGAAGATGGCGGATTATCAACCGTTCGGTAAGGTGACCAATCATACACCGCAAATTGCTTATGAAAGAGTATTGGATTATGCCGGTGCTTCTTTGCGTCGTGATGAGATAGACCAACGAGTAGTAGGAGAAGTCAGGGCAGGAAGTGCTCCTTATAAAGGTTCGAAGATGCAATATTGGGATGACAAAGGAAATTTGGTTACTCTGAAAGACTCTGATAAAAAACCGGGTATTATCGATACTCCGAGTGATGCAGCCGGAGGCTATAAAGAAGTGAAGAAAGGTTATCTTTGGCCGGATAGTGATAATGACGGCATACCCGATATTTGGGAACAGGCATACGGCATGAATCCGGAAGACCCTGCAGATGCCAATCAAATCAGTACCAATGTAGATCCTAATGGCCGTTACTCCAATTTGGAAGTATATTTCCATAATCTGGTACAGCATATCGTTTATTATCAGAATGAAGGTGGTCTGTCTATGGAGAGAAAATAGTGAACAACACATACATATACTATATATTTTAGAAAAATGAATAAGTTAATCATAAGCATATTTACTTTGTTGATGGTAGCGGTCGGTGCAATGGCACAGACTGCCACCGTAACAGGTACGGTGACCGACGACTATGGTCCTGTAATCGGCGCCACTGTGATTGTACAAGGTACGACATTGGGTTGTACTACGGATTTGGATGGCAAATTCACATTGACAAACGTTCCTGATGTGAACAAGGCTGTTTTGAAAATCAGTTTTGTAGGTATGGAAGAAGTGAAAGAACCGTTGAAGGGTCGTACTTCGGGTATTAATATACACATGACTGAGTCTGCCAGTATGCTGGAAGATGTAGTCGTTATTGGTTACGGTACTCAGAAAAGAGGTAATCTTACCGGTTCTATCTCCAGTGTGTCGGGAAAGATTCTGGAAAAAGTGCAGACAACTTCTGCAGCCGAAGCTATTGTCGGTAAACTGCCGGGCGTACAGGTGACGACGGTCGATGGTTCGCCCGATGCGGAAGTTAAGATTCTGGTACGCGGCGGCGGCTCTATCACACAGGACAACAGTCCGCTGATTATTCTCGACGGTTTTGAAGTAAACAGTCTGAATGATGTTCCGCCCACGGATATCGAATCTATTGAAGTATTGAAGGATGCCGCTTCTACAGCTATTTATGGTGCTCGTGGAGCCAACGGCGTTATTTTGGTGACAACCAAGAATCCGACGGAGGGTCGTGTTTCTATCAGCTTGAATACCTATGTACAAACCAAGACGCTTTCCAACAAACTGGATGTGATGGACCCGTATGAATTTGTATTGATGCAGTATGAGAATGCCCGCCAGAAGAGCTCCAATCCGACTGACTTTAACAATAAATACGGTCATGCCTACGAACATTATATCTATCAAGGCGACCCTGGTACCGACTGGCAGGATGAGGTGTTCGGTACTCATCCCGTGGCTTCTTATCTTGATCTCAGTGTGAATGGCGGTACGGAGAAAGCAAAATACAAACTGGCTTTTATTCATCAGGATCAACCCAGCGTAATGGTAGGCAATGGTTTGAAGCAGAACAACCTGAATGCCTCGTTCAACCTAAAGCCTTTCAAGTTTCTCACAATGGAATATCGTACCCGCTTGTTGCATAAGGAAGTAGACGGTTCCGGAACAGAGGGAGTCAGTTTGTTGGATGCTTTGCGCCAGGCACCTACCGAAGGATTGGATGAATACATGACTCTACCTGAGGACGATACTTATTTCGATCCGGACCAGCTGGAAGAAGTCGTACGTTTCAATCCCAAAGAAGAGTCAGAAAAAAACTATAAGAAACGTATTAATAAGTCGCTCAATACCATGGGAGCGCTGACATGGGAAATAAAGAAAGGACTGACTTTGCGCAATGAGTTCGGTTTTGAAAATAATACCGAAGAACAACGCAAATTCTGGGGTATGGGCACCAAGAATGCCAAGAATAACAATAACCAGCCTATGGCGGAATGGATGATGAAGCAAGGCACCAAGTGGCAGTTGACCAATGTATTGAACTACAACTTTACTTTGGATGATGATGCGCACGATATCCGGCTGATGTTGGGACAGGAAATCAAACACCAGCAAACCAAGACCAAGACTTATTCCACCCGTTATTTCCCGGAGAATACTACGGCCGAGCAGGCGTTTGACAATCTGTCACTCGGTACTCCGTACGAAAATTCTTCAAAAGCGGATTCTCCCTCACGCATATCTTCTTTCTTCGGTCGTATCAATTATGGATATAAGGACAAATATCTGGCTACGTTTACGCTTCGTGCCGACGGCTCATCGAAATTCGCTTCCAATAATCGTTGGGGATTCTTTCCGGCAGGAGCTTTGGCATGGCGTCTTTCCAATGAAGACTTTATGCAGGACATTCCCTGGATTTCCAACCTGAAACTACGTTTGAGTTACGGTACTTCCGGTAATGACCGTATTGATGCCGACCTCTATCAGAAACTCTACGGAGTAAGCAGCAAGACGCCTGCCGGCTGGGGCGAAATAAGCCGCTACTATTATCAGTTCTATAATACCAAATATGTGTACAACCCCAATGTGAAATGGGAGACTACCATTACCCGTAATCTTGGTTTCGACTTCGGTTTCTTTAAGGAACGTCTCAGCGGTACGGTAGATATTTACTGGAATACGGTGAAAGATTTGCTTGTTCCTTCGGACATTCCCGGCTATACGGGGTATACCAAATTGATGACTAATGTGGGGCAGACTTCCAATCGGGGTATCGAACTTCAGTTGAATGCCTATATCGTTGAAACAAAAGATTTCTCTCTGAATGCGAATTTCAATATCGGTCATAATAAGAACAAAATAGACAAACTGGCAAGCGGTGAGAAAGAATGGATACTGACTTCCGGTTGGAATAAAGGTCTGATGAATGCTGATGATTACCGTGCTTACGTAGGTGGTACCAGTGGTCTGATTTACGGATACGTCAATGACGGTTTCTATACGGTGGATGATTTTGAATCGTTCGATGCTAAATCGCGTACTTGGAAATTGAAAGAGGGTGTGGTAGACTCCAGCCCGTTGTCGGACACTCCGCGTCCAGGTAATGCCAAGTTCAAGAAGCTGACTCCGGTAGACCCGAACAGCGCCAATCCTTATCAACTGACAGAAGCCGACCGTACCGTTATCGGAAATACGACTCCGAAGTTCTCGGGTGGCTTTGGCTTGAACGCTACTTATAAAGGTTTTGACCTCAGTATGTTCTTTAACTTCATGTACGATTTCGATGTATTCAATGCCAATAAGGTAATGCTTACCACCTGGGCGGATAACCATGAAAATAACTTCGGCATGGAAGTAGCTTCCGACAGACGTTGGCGCAATTTCGACGATATGGGTAATGAAATCCGCTATAGTCCGGAAATTCTTGCCGAATTCAATAAGAACGCTACTATGTGGAATCCTACATCCATAGGTAAGCCTATCTGTATGTCTTATGCAGTGGAAGACGGTTCGTTCCTGCGTCTTAACTCGGCTACTTTGGGTTATACGCTTCCGCAGGAGTGGACTAAGAAAGCCGGTCTGAGCAAAGTGCGTTTCTATGTAGCGGGAAGTAACCTGTTTACTATTACCGGATATACCGGATATGACCCTGAAGTGGATATTGCCACGGGATTAACGCCGAATATAGACAATAACCGTTATCCGCGTAGCCGTACCTATACTTTTGGCGCACAGTTGACCTTTTAGTTGAATCTTTAAAAAAAGAACTATGAATAAGAAACTTTTATATGCGTTCGTTGCAGGTTCTCTGCTTTCTTTGTCTTCCTGCAATGACTTCTTGGATGTGACACCGGCTTCGGGATTTACCCCCGATTACGTATTCTCTTCCGAGACGGAGATGAAATCATTGATGACCCGTATTTATTCTTCCATGACGGAAGACGGTCTTTACGGCAGTAATCTGGCCAGCGGATTTAATACGAATACCGATGTGGAAATGTCTTCCTTCAAGAACAGTACGGTCAATTCCGCAGGGTCGGATATAGGTTGCTTTGATGCACGTCCCACCTGGGGAACACTGAACAGTACTTGGAATAATCTGTATTTTGTCATAAACTATGCCAATGACTTTTTGCAATCCGTTCAAGAGTCTCCTCTTTGGTCGGAAGAGATCGGTAAAGAAGGTCCTACCGAAACACAGCAGATGTATGGCGAGGTAAAGACACTTCGTGCCATGTTTTATCTTGACTTGATTCGTACATGGGGCGATGTAGTGTTTGTTACCGAACCTACAGAGTCTACGGATGATTTCTTCAGTCGCGGCACTACCAACCGTGACAAGATACTCGAATTCCTTATCGATGATCTTATTGCAGCAGAACCGATGATGAAGTATGCTGCCGACTTGGATTACGGTGTAGAACGTGCTTCACGCGAATTCTGTCAGGCACTTATCGGACAGCTTGCCTTGTACCGTGGCGGTTGGGCATTACGTGCCGATAAAGATAATCCTACAAATGTAGGCTATATGGAGCGTGGAGATAATTTCGAGCACTATTATCAGATTGCTGTTACCTATTTGGGCAAGGTTATCAAAGAAGGCAAGCACGATTTGAAACAGAGTTTTGAAAACCTGTGGATGAACGAATGTAACTGGAAAACCACCAATGATGATGATGTTATTTTTGCAGTTCCCATGCTGAAAAGTATAAGCAGCCGTTTTGCTTATAATATCGGTGTTACCATTGCCGAGGGTAACCATGAATACGGAAGTGCCCGTAATTACGTCACTTTCTGCGGCACTTATATCTTTTCGTTCGATAAGGACGATTTGCGTCGCGATATGACTTGTGCGCCTTATAAATACGATAAGGATTTGAATCAGGAATATGATATGGGTATTGCCGGTATGGGGGCAGCCAAATGGTCTAAACTCTACATGCAGTCTCCGTTGGGCACAAGCAGTGGAACCAACACAGGTGTCAACAATGTGCGTATGCGCTTTGCCGACGTATTGTTGATGTATGCCGAAGCCGTGAATGAACTTTACGGTCCCCGTGAGGATGCGCAGGAAGCTTTGAAGCGTGTGCGTCGCCGTGCTTTTGCCTCTTCTCTCCATGCAGAGAAAGTGGATACTTATGTGGCATCGCTTACCAATGAACAGGATTTCTTCCAGGCCATTATGAATGAACGTAAGTGGGAATTTGGCGGTGAAGGTATCCGTAAATACGACCTTGCCCGGTGGAACAAATACGGTGAAGTTATTTATAACCTTTACAATGAAATGATTAATTGGGGACTGGTAGCCAACGGTACGGTTGTGCCGGGAATAGAGAAAGTGCCCGAACGCATCTACTATAAGAGCGTACCCGACCCGGAACATGCCGGTCGTACGGTTCTTGACATTGTGGGAATCGATGAATACGGTCCAGAGGTGGGGCGTCCTGCCGGTTATGAGATGAAAGAATATGCCATTACATGGCGTACGCTTAATCAGGAGACCCAGCAGTATGAGCCGGCAAGCGAAATTTATTGGAGTTTCCGTGGATTCATTAATAAAAATAATGAGCAGATGGTGAAACCTACCGATCCTTTGCGTTATCTCTGTCCTTATCCGTCCAAAGTGATTACCGACCATAGAGGACTGATTCAAAACTATTACGGATATTAATTACAGCTAAAAGATGAAACTTATGATAAAGTTATTTCATAAACTGATGACGGCCGCATTGCCCGTATTGCTGTGTGGAACACTGCTTACCGGCTGTACGGATGATAAATATAATAAGATAAACGACCTGTTCCAGCCTCGTTTCGTATTGGAGGAGCCGGAAGTGAAAGGCAATTCCATCAGCCTTGTGTGGTACAAGGTTAATGATGCTGTTTCCTATACGGTGGAATATTACCTCGACCAGTACCACAGTAACTTGTTCATGGCTCAGGAAACAACAGTACCGCAATTGTTTGTCGATGACATTCCTTACGGAACTACGTATTACATTCGTGTACGTAGCAATGCGGCTGATGAGGCCAACAATTCGCAGTGGAGTTACACTACGGCTTCTACCGAGAAACGTCCGGAATTTACCCATCTGCTCGAAGATGTTTCAAAGACAGAGATTACAGAAACAACTGCTATTATCCGTTGGAAGAAAGATTATAAGAAAGATCCCGTAGACAGTATCAGCGTAATGCCTATGATGGACGCTACATTACCGGGAGTAAGCCGTTATCTCACCATTGATGAAATGTTGCAGGGGTATGCGGAAATTGAAGGGCTGACGAAGAATACGCTTTATACAGTCAACGTATATGATACTAATAAACCTCGCAAGTACGACAAACCTTATAATTCCATAACGCTCCGTACTGCCGGGCCGTCTGCATCGTCCATTCCTGTAGGGCCGGAAGACGATCTTTCTGCCATGTTGTTGGAGAATGACCTTAATCCGGAGATTCCAGAAGGAACGGAATATTACCTGCCTGCCGGTTCTTCCTACCGTATTACTCCGTTCGAACTTGCCAAAGGTTTCCGTCTGGTAGGTAGCAGTGAGGGTGTCAAGCCGAAAGTGATTTTGGATGATTGGTGGAGGATTGCCGAAGGCTCGTATATTACGGCATTGGAATTTGAGAATATCGAGTTCTCGCATACATCCAACAATAAGTATTTCATGAATGCCGACAAGTCATTCACCATTGAAAGTGTCAGCTTCGTCAATTGCGATTTCATCGGGCTTACCCGTGGATTCTGGCGTCATCAACAAGCAACCAGCAAGCATATCATGAGTTTTGCGGTAGAAGGATGCCGTTTCGACAAGTGCGGTTGGCAGACTGGTAGCTACGGTTTGATGGATTTGCGCTCGTTCAATGACCCGACGGCATACGACCAAGTGGATAAAGCTGTCTTCCGCAATTGTACGTTCAGTCGTGACAATGACGGTACGACAGGATTCGGTTGGGGCAATCTTTTCAATGCACCTTACATTGATAAGCCCATACAGTTGGAATTCAAGAATATCACAGTCTATAACTACTGTCTCAATAAACGTTTGATAAATATCGGTTCTGCCGTAGGGTCCGAACTGACTATCGAGGGCATGGTGCTTGCGTCGCCTTCAGGAGACCTTTATGTGGCGGGTGCCAATACCACTACTCATTTCGCCAACAACTATACGACGAAAGATTATGCTTTGGGTGGTGCCAAGATGAATGCTACAGACTTGGATATTACGGCAGCCGAACTGTTTGCCGATCCCGACAATGGCGACCTTACCATCAAAGACAGTTCTTCGCCGATAGTTACCAATCGTGCGGGTGATACACGCTGGTTGCCTTGATAAAAGAACGATAATAAAACAGACGAAATTATAAACTTAAAAATTTAATAATATGAAACTTAAACATTTATTCTATGCAGCAGCCGTCTCTACATTGGCGGCTGCTTGCAGCGAAGCAGACGAGTTGAGCTCCGGTATCCGCTCAGAGAAGACATTGGATGCCATCCATTCGGGCACGGACCGTTTTGCCACACGTGTCAATCTGAACAGCGAGTGGGAGAGTGGTGATGCTATCGGAGTATATATGCTCGATGCAGGAACAGGAAACATCCGTAACTCTGCAATGAATATACAGTATAATGCCGATGTGGCAGAAACATCTACAGAAACCAACTTTGTAGCTGCCGCAGGTGGAATAGGTATTTATGACCAACCGTGCGATTTCGTGGCATATTATCCCTATTCTTCCGGTGAGGAAGGGAAAGTGGATGCCGGTGCAGGTGTATACAAGATAGACTTGACAGACCAGTCTGCCGGTATTGCCGGTCATGACTTGATGCGGGCAAAGGTTGAGAACAAGGCTTCGGATGAATTGCTGAGTAGCGGGCTGTCTATGACTTTTCATCATCAGTTGGCATTATTGTATGTAAATATAGGTAATGAAGATGTGAAAGTCGAAAATGTGAAAGTAAATGGACTCAATACAACTGCTCATTTTGACCTGCTCAAAGGAGAACTGTCTGTAGATGATGCACCGAAAGCAGTCACTTTACATAAATTGTCTGATAAATCGTTTGTAGGTGTGATGCTTCCTGTTGCTAATATAGCAAAGGTTATGTCTGTAACTATTGAAGCAGGTGGAAAGATTTTTCAATATATGGTACCGGCAACCAGTAAGATTTCTAAGTTTGAAGCCGGTTATGAATACATATTTAACATAAATCTGAAAAACTCATCCGGCGATTTGATTTCGGGCGGGAATGGAAGTAATGAAGGTTGGAAACCTGGTGAGAATGAAGGTGGAGATGCTACAGAGACCAATCCGGAAATACCAAGTGGATATGAAACCATTCCGGTTAATGGTGATACAGAACTGACTACTGTGTTGGACGGTGCTTCTGGTAAGATTGCTTTGTTGTTTGCATCAGGTAATTCTTACAATTTTAACACTAATCTGGTGATACCGTCTGCGGTTACGGAATTGATGTTGTTGGGTGACGGGAAACAGCAAGTGGAATTGTCCATGAAGAGCATTATAAATACCGGTCTTCAGAAACTTTCTTTGAATAATTTGAAGATTACAGGCAAATCAAATGCAACTTTGTTGAGTAATGCGGCAGAAGATAACCTTGATAACCAATTTGCATCGGATGCAGTGGTAGAGATTAAAAAATGTGAGCTTACAGGAATGAAATATGTATGTAATTGGGATGGTAATAAGGATTCTGAAAGAAATACTCTTTCTTCCTTTACTGTAGACGACTGCTATATGCATGATATGTCTTCTGTTTTTGAAAGCTATGGTTCGGAAGTAATAACATTGACTAATTCTACTTTTTATAAAATGTCAGGGCAAGCTATACATCCATATAATTCCAAAGGTGCTTTTAATCCGACAATTACAATACAGCATTGTACATTGGTTAGTTTGGATAAAACTCCGATTCAAGGAACGGATAACGGCTGTAACATTATTTATAGCAATAATGTTTCTGCTATGATAGATCCGGCGCATTCCAATTTGTCTTATAACACTACCAGTTCAACAGGAGAAGGTAATTATGCTGCAAAAAATGATGATGATGGTAAAGTAGCTACCGGTGGTTTTAAATCCGAAACAGCTGTAACTTTTAATACCGATTATAAAGTTTCTGATTTGTTCGTGAATGCAGCCAACGGCGACCTTACACTCAAGATTGCTGTTCAAGCAGGTGATCCCCGCTGGTATAAATCAGTAGAATAATCCGTGTTTACGTATAATAATTATTTAGACTATAAATTTATGAAATTATTTCATACCCTATTATATCCCCTTTTGGGACTATTGTTCCTCTCCTGCTCGGACAACGAGCAGGAGACGGGTGATAATCCTGCGCCTACTACCGGTACGATTACGTTCGGTGTAGACCTGACAGGCTTTACCACCCGTGTCACACAAGACGGTACGTCTTGGACGAATGGGGACAAGATTGGAACATTCGCCTTGGATGCCGATACGTCCGAGCCGGTATTGGACAATGTGAATGTACCTTATGTATGTGCCGAGGACGGTCAGTCGGTAGCATTCACTTCGGAAACTCCGCTTGCTGTACAGGACGATGGCAAGCCGGTGAAGTTTGTCGCTTACTATCCGTATAATGCCGATATGCAGGACTTTAACTATCCGGTGTCGATAACCGACCAAAGCAATGGAAGTACCGCTTGCGACTTGCTGTACGGTACTGCATCCGAACCGTATGTGTATGATAAAGAAAGTGATACGGACATTGCGTTGAAATTTACACACCGTCTCTCAAAGGTGGTTTTGAAGTTCATGGATATGGAAAAGAACCCCTTGACGGTAAGTGATGTGAAGATACAGGGCATGCCGGTTTCCGCTGCATTCAATGTGCAGACGGGGGCGTTGACAACAGATGATAATTCCGTAGCCGATATAACTCCTTACGTGAATTCTGCTAACAATTATCGTGAAGCCATCATTCTGCCCGTTGCTTTAAGCGATGCTTACAAGGTATCGTTTGTTTTGGACGGCAGAACACGCGAATGGGTGTTTGCCGACCTTGATATCAGTCTGCCCAAATTCAATGCCGGTTCGCAATATACGTTTGGAATTTATATCGATCCTACGGAAGATATTATCATAGGCCGTCTGGAAGATGTGGATGCAGGAAATAGCTCCGCTCCGTGGGAAGACGGCAGCAATGAAAACGGTACGGCGGATGGGAATCAACCTGCCGAGTACCATCTCTTTCCAGCCGATAAAGCAACTGATGCTTTTGCCGATACGGAATTGAAAATCTCTTTCGACGGCGTAGCGCCTGAGTTGGGTACAAGCGGATACATCCGCATTTATCGGATGAGCGACCATAAGATGGTGGATGAGATTAATATGGGAGAACGACGTGTGTCCATTGAAGATGGAAAAACTCTTCTGAATACTTGGATGGATATCATAGGCGTGACACCTAAGGGTTCTTCTGTCAGTCGTCGCGTGGTGAACTATTATCCGGTACGGGTGGAAGAAAATGATTTTATCATCAAGCCCCATCAGCAACGTTTGGATTTTGATACGGAGTACTATGTGGTTATTGACCGCGAAGCTATCGGTCAGGAAGATTTTCCGGGCATTTACGGTCGTGCGTGGACTTTCAAGACAAAGCCTGCTCCTCAGATTGACGGTCCGGAATATAATGTACGGATAAGCCATACCGATGCGGCAGCCCATTTCTATACATTGCAGGGAGCTATCGATTTTTGTGCTGTTAATGTAGATCTAAATGCACAGAAAGTATTCCGGTTGGATGATGGTATTTATCAGGAAATGATTTATTTGCGCGACCAAAGTAATATTACTATTAAAGGGAATCCGGGAGATAATACAGCGGTTAACGTTCAGTATGATAACTCGAATGATATAAACGGCGGTATCGGCGGTGGTACGAATATCGATCAGTTTGCTCCGGTGGGAACAATTGTACCTTCTTCCGGTGGTCGTTCGGTTGTAATACTTCAAGGTAATTCCGAGCATATTCGTTTTGAGAATCTTACAATAGAGAATGCTTATGGATGGACGTTGGGCAAAAACGGACAAGCCGAAGCGTTGTTTATTGATAATAAGTCGGCCGCTCTTGTCAATTGCCGTATTCTGAGTTTTCAAGATACTTTGCTTCCGGGCGGTGGATATAATTGGTTCTACAAATGCTATATCGCAGGTGCTACGGATTTTATCTGGGGTTCGGGAGAAGTTGTGTTGTTTGAAGACTGCGAACTTCATGCACCTACCGGCACTCGTGCCGTGATGCAGGCTCGTGTCAAAGAAGGTTATTTGGGTTATGTGTTCGACCGTTGCCGTTTTACGGTAGGCGAGGGAGTTACTAAGTCCACATTGATTTATCAGTATGCACCTGACAACCTGACTTTCCTGAACTGTACATTTGCCGATGTGTACGGTCCGAACTTTGTAGGGGAAAATAAACCGTTGGAGCCTACCATACCGTCGGTTACTGCCGGTTGCAAGATGTACAACGGTAAGACAGAATCCGGAGACGATTTCTACAATCTTATTCCTGAAGCTGTGAGAACTACGGTACTTAATCTTAGTGAGGCACAGTTTAACGAAAACTTCGGTAGCCGGGAAAAGATTATGAGTTGGAAAGGCAATGATCCCTCTTGGTTTAAGGAGTAAACAAACACAAATATAAATACTTAAAAGTTTTATAACTGATGAACAGATTAATGAAAATGGCGGGCTTCATGCCCGTCATTTTAGGAACACTTTGCGCTTGTCAAAGCGCTTCGACGGAGCGTTATGACATCGCAAACAAGGAAGACCTTTATAAGAATCTTCCCTTTGAGATGCCTGTCGTACAGCATCCCTTTTTCCCCGACTATCAGGTGGATATCCGTGATTTCGGCGCAAAGGCGGACGGATTGGCGAGTCCGCCGTGAGCGGGAAAGGCGGACGGTGAGACACTGAACACCGAAGCCATTAACAATGCCATCAGGGCGGTGAGCGAGAAGGGTGGTGGTAAAGTAATCATTCCCGAGGGATTGTGGCTTACGGGGCCTATCGTATTGCAGAGCAATGTCAACCTGCATACCGAACGAAACGCGCTTGTACTCTTCAGCGATGATGCCGCTTTGTATCCGTTGGTGCATACCTCTTTCGAGGGGTTGGACATGCTCCGTTGCCAGTCGCCTATCTCTGCGATGAAAGCAGAGAATATAGCCATTACGGGGCACGGGGTCTTCGATGGTTCAGGCGATAGCTGGCGACCTGTGAAACGTAATAAAATGACGGACGGACAGTGGAAGGCACTGCTCAGGTCGGGTGGTGTGGTAGACGATGCCGGCAAAGTGTGGTATCCCGATGCCGGTGCTTTGAAAGCTTCTGTACTTACCAGCAGTAAAGAGAAAAGAACAGTTTCTGCCGATGAATGGGAAGGAATGAAACGCTGGTTGCGTCCTGTGCTGCTGAGCTTTGTAAAGAGTAAACGCATATTGCTGGAAGGCGTAACGTTCCGCAATTCGCCCAGTTGGTGCCTGCATCCGCTCTCTTGCGAAGACCTGACATTGGATGGCGTCAAGGTGTTCAATCCCTGGTATTCGCAGAATGGAGATGCCCTCGATGTGGAATCGTGTAAGAATGTGGTGGTAACCAATTGCCTGTTCGATGCGGGTGATGACGCCATTTGTATAAAGTCGGGTAAAGATGCAGACGGCCGTCGACGCGGAGAACCTTGCGAGAATGTGATAGTGAAAGACAACACCGTGTTGCACGGACACGGCGGCTTTGTTGTGGGCAGTGAAATGTCCGGCGGCGTCAGGAATGTGTATGTGGCAGACTGTACATTCATCGGCACCGATGTAGGATTGCGTTTCAAGAGTACGCGCGGTCGTGGCGGTGTGGTGGAAAACATCTACGTGGATAATATCAATATGATAAACATTCCGGGTGATGCGTTGATTGCCGACCTTTATTATGCTGTGAAAGAAGCACCCGGTGCTCCTGTACCTGCTGTAACCGAAGAGACTCCGGCATTCAAAAATATCCATATCTCCAATGTTTCCTGCAAAGGTGCCGGGCGTGCCATGTTCCTGAACGGGCTGCCCGAAATGCCTATCGAGAACTTTTCTGTTAAGAATATGAAAGTAACCGATGCGCAGAAAGGAGCTTCCATAAACAAGGTTGCCGGAATTACTCTGGAAAATATCGAAATAGAAACGGCTGATGATGCGTATCTGCAAGTGGAGAATGCCACGGATATAGTCATCGACGGTAAGGCATACGATAAAATCTCGGAAAGGAGATTGCTCACACAGAATTGAATTTAGACATAACTTCGTGTTGGTAAGGCACGGATTGTATGGAACTGGTAAACCGGAAGCGGCTACTTCATACAATCCGTGCCTATTGTATTTTCAGGAGGTGCTCTATTCGCTTTTTTCCCCTTCTATATACAGTTTGGTATTTATCTATAACTCTTTATGGTTATCATACTAATGGAAAGGTCCGTTTCCCACGGGAGAAACAACCGTTTCCCCTAAAGGAAACAAGAATTTCCCTTAAGGGGAACTGGAGTTTCCTTTAGGGGGAACAAGCGTTTCGCTAGTGGAAACTTCCGTTTCGCCTCATGGAAACGGAAGTAACCGCCAGTGTGACGGACCGGCAGGACGTTGTGCCACATAATATGGCCGGTATCCTTATCGGATAAAAGCAAAGCGACGGAAAATCTCTTCCCGGTATCTGTAAGGAAGAGATTCTTCATCGCTTTACTTCTCTGAATGCTACAGAGTGGGAGTTCTATCGGTTTCTTATAACAGTTTTAGTGTTTTCTTTTGCAGGTCTTTTTCTTGAGAGCTTCCACCTACCAATACATCGAAGGTATTTTGCATGGTACGCATCGTGTTGGTGGTGTTGTCCCACCATTCCAGTTGTTTGGGAGTCAGTTCGAGTTCCACTTTCACGGTCTTTCCTGCCGGGATGCGTACGCGTTTGAAGGCGCGCAGCGTCTTGATAGGACCGTCTGTCTCTCCGTTCTTCTTGAGATATACCTGTACTACTTCCTCGCCGTCGCGGCTGCCGGTATTGGTGACGGGTACGGTGATTTTTGCCGTTTCGCCTACCTTGACAGATGAATCCAGTTTCATTTTACCGTATTTGAATGTGGTGTAACTCAAACCGTATCCGAACGGGAAAAGCGGTTTGCCTTTGAAGAAGCGGTAGGTATGTCCTGCCATGTTGTAGTCTTCGAAGTCGGGCAGTTGCGACAGGTTGCGGTAGAACGTAACCGGCAGGCGTCCGGCCGGGTTGTAGTCGCCGAACAGGACTTCGGCAACGGCCTTACCGCCCGACTGTCCTGGATACCATGCCTGCAGAATGGCTTGGCAGTGTTCCGTCTCGGCTTCCATGGCAATGGGGGAACCCGAACAGTTTACGAAGATAACCTTCTTGCCTGCATCGTGAAGCGCTTTAATCATTTCCCGTTGAACGGCAGGCAGTTCGATGTCCGTGCGGTCGCCTCTCTTGAAGCCGGGCAGGTCAACGCCCATCTCTTCTCCTTCCAGTTGAGGGGATATGCCGCCTGCAAAAATCACGATATCGGCATCTTTCACTTTGGCTACCGAGCGTTGTATGTCGCACTCTTCCTTGAAGCCGATGTCGAAGTTGAGCTGGGCATCGCTGGCAAAGTATTGGAAGCGGATTTCAATGTCATACGATTTGCCGGCCTCTACACGCATGCCGTGTGCTTGCGGACGGCTGCCGTGTTTGTTGGTGAAGTTCTTCACCTCTTTGCCGTCGACGAGCAGCTTTACGGAACCGTAGCAGTAGAAGTCGAACACAACATCGCCGCTTTCCCGGGGAGTGAATACGCTTTGGTAAACGGCAGAGAAATCGGTGAGGTTTACGCCCGGTGCAAAAACAGTGGCTCCGGAAGTACAGAGATGGAATGGAGTGCTTAGCTGTGCCGTGGCTGCGGGTTCGCCCTTGAACTCCGTATTGTTCCAGTAACGGGCGCTGAAGCCGGGGCCGTTTTCGGATTTACACTGGCTGAATACGCTGCGTATCAATTTCCTTTCCACCCATGAACAGCCTTGTTCGTAAATCAGTTTGTCGTCTTTGCCCATGGCCGATCGGATACCGTCCAGAATGGTGATGGTACGTTTGGGAGTACCGTTGTAGTTTCCCCACTGCATCACGGAGTCGTTGGCGTTGGGACCCATTACGGCGATGACTTTCCCGCCGCGTTCGAGGGGAAGGATGCCGTTTTTGTTTTGTAACAGTGTCATGGACTTGCGTGCCATGTCCAGCGACAGTGAGTCGTGCTTGTCGGAGCCGACTACGGAATAGGGTGTCTGTGCCCAGTCCACCCGGCTGAGTTCGTCCATCTCGCCCAATTCGAAGCGTGCCTGTAACAGACGTTTTACGGAGCGGTCGATGTCTTTTTCATTGATGAGTCCTCTTTTTACTCCTTCTATCAGCGAACGGTAATTGGAACCGCATTCCAGATCTGTTCCACTCAGTACGGCGGCAGAAGAGGCGGAAGCGGCATCAGGGTGGGTTTTGTGTCCTTTGGCGTTGTGGAAGTCGCTGATGGCGCTGCAATCGGATACGACAATACCGTCGTATCCCCACTCTTCGCGGAGAATATGCGTCAGCAGGCGGTTGCTGCCGCAGCAAGGTTCACCCTCGAAGCGGTTGTAGGCACACATCACTTCTTTTACCTTACTTTCTTTTACCAGTGCTTCAAAGGGCGGCAGGTAGGTTTCGTACAAATCGCGCGGGCTGATGTTCTCCGCATTGAAGCTGTGGCGGTTCCATTCGGGACCGGAGTGCACGGCGAAGTGCTTGGCGCAAGCGTGTACCTTATCGTATTTCCGGTTTTCGTCCAGGCATTGCAGGCCTTTTACAACATTTACGCCCATAACGCTTGCCAGATAAGGGTCTTCACCGTATGTTTCTATACCCCGTCCCCAGCGAGGGTCGCGGTAGATGTTCACCGTGGGTGTCCAGATGGTCAGCCCTTGATAACGTTTGTAGCTGCCCTCTTTCGAGTAGACGGCATTCTTGGCGCGTGCTTCGTCGGATACGGCAACGAAAGCTGTATGT
>ERZ773169.1435-NODE-1435-length-20955-cov-24.043206_pt1 | contig 20955 bp, 15 predicted proteins | sample MGYA00580536_ERZ773169 | MGnify/ENA primary metagenome ERZ773169 (study PRJEB29015, sample SAMEA2737814) | human gut metagenome | biome: human gut; feature: human-associated habitat; material: faeces | place: China | collected 2012 ...
GCATGGAGCCCATGCCGCCCAGAACCACCATGACCAGGATCTCGATGGACTTCATAAAGCCGAAGGTGGAGGGGTCCAGAACGCCCAGATAGCAGGCGTACAGACCGCCGGCCAGACCGGCGAAGGCAGCCGAGAAGGCAAAGGCCATGACCTTATAATAAGTAGTCTGGATGCCGCAGCTCTCGGCTGCGATCTCGTTGTCGCGGATGGCCAGCACGGCGCGGCCATGACGGCTCTTCATCATGGCGTGGATGGCAAAGCAGGTGATGACCACGCACAGGAACACGTTCCAGTAGTTGGAATATTTGGGAATGTTCTTCAGGCCCTTGGCACCGTAGAACAGCTTGAAGCCCAGCACATCATCGATGTTGTTCAGGGTGATGCGGATGATCTCGCCAAAGCCCAGCGTCAGGATGGCCAGATAGTCACCGGTCAGGCGCAGGGCGGGAATGCCGATCAGCACGCCGAACAGCGCAGCCACGATGCAGGCCAGAACCAGACCCACGACAAAAGCAACGCCGGAGGGCAGATTGCTGTACTTGGTGAACAAAGCGCAGGTGTAGGCACCCACGGCCATGAAACCGGCGTGGCCCAGCGGCAGCTGGCCCAGATAACCGGTGGCGATGTTCAGCGAGACAGCCAGAATGATGTTGATGCCCACGGTGAGCAGCACCTTGTTCTGGTAGGTGGACAGCACGTTCTGGGTGAGGAAGGACAGGCCCACGAACAGCAGAGCCACCAGCACGGCGTTCATCAGGTAGCGCACGGGCATTTTGAGCGTTTTGCGTTTGGTATTCATCTTCATGCCCTCCTTACACCTTTTCCTGAACCTTGCGGCCAAGGAAGCCGGTGGGCTTGACCAGCAGCACAATGATCAGGATCGCAAATGTGACGGCATCCTTCCATGCGGAAAGGCCGATGGCGGAAACAAAGCACTCGCACAGGCCGATGGCAATGCCGCCGATCATGGCACCGGGAATGGAGCCGATGCCGCCCAGAACGGCTGCAACGAAAGCCTTCAGGCCCAGCATGGAGCCCATGGTGGGAGTTGCCTGCGGGTAAGAGCAGCAGTACAGCACCGAGCCGATGCCGGCCAGAGCGGAACCCACCGCAAAGGTAAAGGAAATGGTGCTGTTGACATTGATGCCCATCAGGCGGGCAGCGTCCATATCCTCAGAGACGGCGCGCATGGCCTTGCCGAGCTTGGTCTTCTGCACCAGAAAGGTCAGCACCAGCATGGACAGCACCGTGACCAGCAGGGTGATGATGGAGGTGAGGCCCAGCGGCACCGAGCCGATGCGGAAGGTCTGATTGGTGTAGTAGGCCGGAATGACCTTTGCACCAGAGCCCAGGATCAGCTCGGCGGTGTACTCCAGGAAGAAGGACACGCCGATGGCAGTGATCAGCAGGGAGATACGGGGCGCGTTGCGCAGCGGGGTGTAGGCGATCTTTTCGATCACGACACCCAGCAGCGTGCAGGTGATGATGGTGGCGCACACAGCGGTGACCGGGCCAAGGCCCAGCTGGTTCATCACGAACCAGGACATGTATGCACCAACCATGATGACATCGCCATGGGCAAAGTTCAGCAGCAGGATGATGCCGTACACCATGCTGTAACCCAGTGCGATCAGTGCATAGATGCTGCCAAGGGACAGGCCGTTGATCAGCTGGCTAAAAAACACTGTCATGGACTGATACTTCCTTTCTTTGCGGCGGAGGACCCGCCTTTTGGGATACACTTTTTTACCAAAAAAGCGGAGACAGCCGAGCAAAACCTGTTCCGGCGGTCTCCGCAATGGGTCATTTATTTCTGAGTGCTGCCTTCATGCCGCACACCGGCGCGCAGGATCAAAGCAGATCAGAACATTTCCTTCAGAACGGGGGTTGCACCGTCAAAGCACAGGATAGCGGTCTGCTTGACGGGGTTGTGGTGCTCATCGAAGGTGAAGGTGCCGGTGATGCCATTGATGGTGCCGCCTGCGATGGCATCGATGACGGCCTGCTTGTAGTCGTCATCGCCAGCAGCCAGACCGGCATCCTCAGCAGCCTGAATGCCGTAGACAACGGTCATGGCAGCATCGTAGCCCAGAGGAGCGAAGCCGTTGGGGTACTCCTCGCCGTACTCAGCCTTGTAGGCGTTCTCAAAGTCGGGGTTGGAGCCCTTTGCGTAGTTTGCGCAGAAGTAGGCGTCCTTCAGCTGGTCGGCCGTTGCATAGCCTTCCAGACCATCCCAGCCGTCGCCGCCCAGGAAGGGAACTGCCAGACCAACGCTCTCAGCCTGAGCCAGGATCTGACCGACTTCCTGATAGTAGTTGGGGCAGAACACCACTTCGGGAGCCTTGCCCAGAATGGTGGTCAGCTGGGTCTTGTAGTCCACATCGCCCTCGGAGTAGGTCTCCTGATCGACGATGGTGCCGCCCAGGCTCTCGAACTCGTTGACGAAGTTCTCTGCCAGACCCTCGTTGTAGTCAGCGCCCTTCTGGAAGATGACAGCGGCCTTGGTGTAGCCCAGCTTCTGGTAAGCATAGTCAGCCATCTTGATGCCCTGGAACGGGTCGGTGAAGGTTGCGCGGAACACATTCTCGTTCACGGTGTCGGTCTCGGCATCGTAGGTGACCGCCTCGGCGGTAGCGGAAGCGGTGACCATGGGCATGTTGTAGTCTGCGCTCTCGGCAGCAAGTGCCAGAGTCGGGGTGGTGGTAACGTCGCCCACCAGTGCGGTGATGCCCTGATCGCACATCTTGGTGAAGCAGGTGACAGCCTGCGTTGCATCGCCCTGCTCATCCATGGTGATGATCTCCAGCTGCTTGCCGTTGATGCCGCCCTTTTCGTTGACCTGCTTCAGGTACAGGGTAGCACCGTTGATGACAGCCAGACCGTAAACGGAAACATCGCCGGTCATGGGGCCCAGAACACCGACCTTGATGGTGTCGCCGGAAGCGGCAGCATCAGCACCGGTGGAAGCAGCAGTGGAAGCAGCAGTGCTGCTGGAAGAACCGCCGCAGGCGGTCAGAACGCCGGCTGCAGCAACAACGCCAGCAGCGGCCAGAAAATTACGACGAGAAATCATCTTTTTCATAGTGAATTTCCTCCTTGGGAACATTCGTGATTCAATTATAAAAACGGAAGCAAGGCCCCTTCCCTCAAAGCGACCTTGCTTCGTTATCAATATTATAGACCCGCCGCCGCAAATGCGCAATTCACAAACCGTCCATACTTTTGGCTTCCGTTTGTGGACTTTGTTGACAAAATGGCTAAAACCACACAGATGTTTTTGTGCACTATTTCAAGTTGTTCATTTCATTTGTGCGTCAGATGAATCCAATTCACAAATTGCAAAAGGGTTACAGGGTCTCCATTTCGGCGTCTGCGGCAAACACAGCCTCTGCATACGCCCCGGCAGCTTCGCCCTCTGCTTCCGCTTTGGCCGGAGACTCTGCAAGGACCTTGCGGATGGCGGTAAAGTAGAACACCAGCGACAGACCGGTGCCGATGCACCAGCCCACAGGCCATGCCATCCAGATGCCGGTGGAGCCCAGCGCGGTGCTGCTGAGCACGATGGCAATGCCAACGCGCAGGATCAGATCGGAGAAGGTGGCGATCATAAAGCGCACCATCATGCCGCAGCCGCGCAGGATGCCGTCGGTGACCAGCTTGACCGACACCACGAAGTAGAAGGGAGACAGGATGCGCAAAAACAGCATACCGGTGTCGATGGCCGGGCCCTGCGGGTCATTCATGAACAGCAGCAGCAGGAAGCGGCCGAAGAAGAAGTACAGGAGCACGATGGGCACGCAGATGATCCACACCAGATTGCGGCCTGCACCAAAGCCCTCGTGTACACGGTCCATCTTGCCGGCACCCATGTTCTGGGAGGTGTAGTTGGAAATGCCGTTGCCCAGAGTGGTGAAGGAGGTGATGACCATATTGTTCAGCTTGACCGCTGCGGAGTAACCGGCGATGACGCTGGCACCAAAGGTATTGATGACGCTCTGCAGGATGATGTTGCCCACCGAGACGAAGCTCTGCTGCAGGATGCTGGGGATGGCGACCATGGCTACCTTGTCCAGCATGTTCCAGGAGAAGAGCACCACCTTGTGGGTGGACTTGAAGGCACTGATGCGGCGGAACACTACCACCATGGCCAGCACGCAGCTCACGCCCTGGCACAGGAAGGTGGCCCATGCCACACCGGCTACGCCCATCTTGAAACCGGCCACGAACAGGATATCCACGCCGATGTTGGACAGGGACGAGACTGCCAGAAAATAGAAGGGCGTTTTGCTGTCGCCCAGAGCGGAGAAGATGCCGGTGGCGATGTTGTAGAAGAACATGAAGGGCAGGCCCAGCACGTAGATATCCAGATACAGCGAAGAATCTGCAAGGATCTCCTCCGGGGTGTTGATGAGCTCCAGCAGGCCGTGGCAGCCCACCAGACCGATCAGCATCAGCACCGCACACAGCACCGCAGAGCCGATCAGCGAGGTGTAGACCGAGGTCTTCATTTCGTCGTAATCCTTGGCACCAAAATAGCGGGACACGATGACCGAGCAGCCGATGTTGCAGCCAAAAGCAAATGCAATGAAGATCAGGGTGATCTCATAGCTGTTGCCCACAGCAGCCAATGCGTTTTCGCCGATGAACTTGCCGGCAACAAGGCTGTCGGCAATGTTGTACAGCTGCTGGAAAATGATGCTGCCGAACATGGGCAGGCAGAACTGCCACAAAACCTGTGACGGCTTGCCTACCGTCAGATCCTTATTCATATGTAGATCCTCCTCTATCCTGTAAAAAACATAATCCAAACCAAAACAGAGTATAGAACGACCCTGCCAAAAAGTAAAGAAAAATTTTGGCGTATCTGCCATATGAAATTTACATGGTCTGTACAACGCATCCCTGCTTTGCAAAAGGGGCAGACTATCCATATGCTTTTTCTCCCCTGCCCGGTGCCGCAGCTGCGTTCTGACGGCCGCGAGACCTCTGTTTTGCGTCCGGTCAAAAGTTTATGCCTGCAAACATGCGCACCGGCTCTTGCACCGGGGCACAAAGCGTGGTAGGATATTCTTGGTTAGTTAGACACAACTACCCAAACGGACAGCCACCCGTCTGCCCGCCCGGGCAGCACCGGGAAGGAAATGATATTCAGGAGGTTTTCGAGATGAACTATCTGGAAATTGAATCTGTTGTAGGCCGCGAGATCCTGGACTCCCGCGGCAACCCCACTGTGGAAGCGGAGATCACGCTGGCCGACGGCACCGTGGCACACGGCTGTGCACCTTCCGGCGCATCCACCGGTGAGTTCGAGGCGCTGGAGCTGCGGGACGGCGATAAGGACCGTTATCTGGGCAAGGGCGTGACCAAAGCTGTGGAGAACATCAACACGGTCATCGCGGACGCAGTGGTGGGCATGGATGCTTCCGACATCTACGCCATCGACGCCGCCATGATCCGGGCTGACGGCACCAAGGATAAATCCAATCTGGGCGCAAACGCCATTCTGGCCGTTTCCATTGCTGCCTGCCGCGCCGCAGCCGCTTCGCTGGAAATGCCCCTGTACCGCTTCCTCGGCGGCGTAAACGGCAACCGTCTGCCCGTGCCCATGATGAACATTCTGAACGGCGGCGCACACGCCACCAACACGGTGGATACGCAGGAGTTTATGATCATGCCGGTGGGCGCGCCTTCCTTCAAGGAGGCGCTGCGCTGGTGCGCTGAGGTGTTCCATGCGCTGGCTTCCATCCTGAAAGCCAAGGGTCTGGCTACCTCCGTGGGCGATGAGGGCGGTTTTGCGCCCAACCTGTCCAGCGACGAGGAGACCATTGAGACCATTCTGGCCGCCATCGAAAAGGCCGGTTACGTGCCCGGCAGGGACTTCATGCTGGCAATGGACGCGGCTTCCTCCGAGTGGAAGAGCCCCAAGGGCAAGGGCTTCTACAAGCTGCCCAAGGCCGGCACCGAGTTCACCTCCAGCGAGCTGATCGCACACTGGAAGAGTCTGGTGGAAAAGTACCCCATCATCTCCATCGAGGACGGTCTGGATGAAGAGGACTGGGAGGGCTGGCAGGAGATGACCCGCGAGTTGGGCGGCAAGGTCCAGCTGGTGGGCGACGACCTCTTTGTGACCAACACCGAACGTCTGGCCAAGGGCATCGGGCTGGGTGCCGGCAATGCCATTTTGATCAAGCTGAACCAGATCGGTTCTGTTTCCGAGACGCTGGAGGCCATCAAGATGGCCCACAAGGCCGGTTATACCGCCATCAGCTCTCACCGCTCCGGCGAGACCGAGGACACCACCATTGCCGATCTGGCCGTTGCTCTGAACACCTGCCAGATCAAGACCGGCGCTCCCAGCCGTACCGAGCGTGTGGCAAAGTACAACCAGCTGCTGCGCATCGAAGAACAGCTGGGCGGCAGCGCGGTCTACCCCGGCATGGCAGCCTTCAACGTGAAGCGCTGAGCGGCCCATCGCTCCAACTGCTCCCATGGCACCTGTACTGCTTTTTCGGCGGTACGGGTGCTTTTTGTTCAAAGACTGCCAATTTTTTCCTGCAATCTTCTGTGCGGCCCGGACGTATCTCTGGCAGAACGGCCCGGAAGACCGCTCCGAAGGTTTGTCCTTTGCGCGGGCGCTGGTCCGGAATCACGCAAAGGAGAAGAACTTCATGTCATCTGCTATTTTACTGCTTTCCAAGCTGCTGGGCGAAGGCAGCCTGCTCAAGCTGCTGCTGTTTCTCTTGAAATTCGCAAAATAACTAGAAAAGTTCACACAAATGGGGTATTATAAGGATGGAAAGCTGTAGAGATTGCAGCGCGAAGGGAGGAAACCTTTATGAAAGTCAAAAAGTCTGTGGTGTTTGCGGCAGCATTGGCCTGCGGCATTCTGCTGGCGGTGCCGCTGGGTGCGGCGGCTGCATCCAACTATCGGATGGCCGAAAACGGCCCGGCAACCCGCGAGGAAAGTGCACGGCTGAACCGTACGTTTCTGTATCTGAACATTGAGTACAACGACCGCGCACCCCACGAGCAGCTGTCGCTGGACACGGCAGGGGACAGCGTGGTGAGCTGGCGCAGTGCAGACCCGTCCATCGTGACCGTAAGCCCGGACGGTGTAGTGACTGCCTGTGCGGAGGGCATCACCAACGTGTATGCCGATACGGCAAGCGGCACGACCCTGAGCTGTGCCGTGACGGTGACGAACAACATTGGCAGGGTGAGCCTGAGCGAGTCGCGCCTGTATCTGGAAGACATGGGCGGCAAGGCGGCTCTTACCGCCAGCGTGGCCGTGGAAAACCCGGCGGCAGTGCCCATCACATGGCGCAGCAGCAACCCGGCGGTGGCATCGGTGGATGTGAATGGCACGGTGACGGCTGTGGGCGAAGGCGAAGCCACCATTACGGCGTCCACTCCGGAAGGCCGGAACGCCACCTGCAAGGTGTACACCGGCGCTGTGGCTGTGCAGAAGCAGCAGAGCGGCGGCGCATTCCGCAATCTTTTTCAGTAAGCGATGAGAAAACGCGGCAGCGCGTTGAAAAACAGAAAAAGGCCTCTGCGCAGGACGCGCAGGGGCCTTTTCTATGCTTGGAATTGATCCGGGATGCAGGCGCTTTGCCGCTTACTGAGCCTGACGCAGGCAGTCGTCCATGGCGGTAAAGATGGCCTGACTGGTCATAGTGGAACCGGAAACAGCATCCACGCCAGCGGTAGAACCGGTCTTGAGCAATGCAGCTGCCAGAGCTTCGGCAGCGGTGCCGCCCAGTTCGGGAGTCTCGCCGGAAGCGTCGATCTCCACACCGGTCACCCGGCCGCCGGTGACCGTGACCTTGACAGTCACATCACTCAGGCAGCCCTGCGCGCTGGACGTATAGGTGCCATCGGTCAGGCTGGCGGCGTTGTCGGCGGCAGGCACGGTGCCGGTGTTCTGGATGTACAGGCTGAGCGCAACTGCCATGATAACGGTGACAACAGCCATGAGGATCACGTTCCGGGTCATTTTGTTTTTCATGAAAGGCGGATGCTCCTTTGATTACTTTGCGGGCTTGAAGCTGTCACGCAGGGTGACGACACGGTTGTACACGCCCGGGTTCTTGCTGTCCGGGGTAAAGAAGCCGGTGCGCACGAACTGGAACTTATCGCCGGGCTTTGCGTCCTTCAGGCTTTCTTCCAGCTTGCAGCCCTTGCGTGCCACCACGCTTTCCGGGTTCAGGTAGTCCTTGTAGTCGCTGCCCTCGGGGATGGCGTTCATGTTGGCCTCGGTGAACAGCTTGTCGTACAGGCGCACCTCGGCGTCCACGGCGTGGGCGGCACTCACCCAGTGGATGGTGCCCTTGACCTTGCGTCCGTCGGCGGGATTGCCGTTGCCGGTCTCAAGGTCGGCGGTGCAGTGGATGGCGGCAATGCTGCCGTCGGCATTCTTCTCCACGCTCTCGCACTTGACAATGTATGCGCCCATCAGACGCACCTCACCGCCCACGGTCAGGCGCTTGAACTTCGGAGGCGGGACCTCGGCAAAGTCCTCGTTCTCGATCCACAGCTCGCGGGTGAAGGCCACCTTGCGGGTGGTGGTGTCGTTGGCCTCGCGGTTGGGGTTGTTGGCCACATCAAAGTACTCGGTCTTGTCCTCCGGGTAGTTGTCCACAATCAGCTTTACGGGGTCCAGCACGGCAATGCGGCGCTGTGCGGTCAGGTCCAGCTCGCTGCGGATGCAGGCTTCCAGCTGGCGCATGTCGATAAGGTTGTCGGACTTGGAGATACCGGCCTCCCGCACGAAGGTGAAGATGGAGGTGGGGGTGTAGCCGCGGCGGCGCAGGCCGCACAGGGTGGGCATACGGGGGTCGTCCCAGCCGTCCACGATGCCCATTTCCACCAGCTCACGCAGGTAGCGCTTGCTCATGACGGTGTTGGTCATGTTCAGGCGTGCAAACTCGCGCTGTTTGGGGAAGGCAGTGCCGAAGATGTTCTCGATGACCCAGTTGTACAGCGGACGGTGGTTCTCGAACTCCAGACTGCACATGCTGTGGGTGATGCCCTCAATGGCGTCCTGAATGGGGTGTGCGAAGTCGTACATCGGGTAGATGCACCACTTGCTGCCCTGACGGTGATGCTCGGCGTACTTGATGCGGTAGATGGCCGGGTCGCGCATATTCATGTTGGGGCTGGCCAGATCGATCTTGGCACGCAGGGTCTTTTCGCCCTCCTGGAACTCACCGGCACGCATCCGGCGGAACAGATCCAGATTCTCTTCCGGGGTGCGGTCACGCCACGGAGAAGGACGGCTGGGCTTGCCGGCGTCGGCACCGCGGTACTCGCGCATTTCGTCGCGGGTCAGGTCGTCCACGTAGGCCTTGCCCTCCATGATGAGCTTTTCGGCGTACTCATAGCATTTATCAAAGTAGTCGCTGCCGTAGAAGATGCCGCCGTTGGGGTCGGCACCCAGCCAGTGCAGATCCTCGATGATGCTGTTGACGTACTCCTCACCCTCGCGGGCGGGGTTGGTGTCGTCCAGACGCAGGTTGAACTTGCCGCCATACTGGTTTGCAATGGACCAGTTGATGTAGATGGCCTTGGCACTGCCGATGTGCAGGTAACCGTTGGGCTCGGGCGGGAAGCGGGTATGGATCTCGCGGATCTTGCCCTCGGCCAGATCGGCGTCGATGATGTCGGTCAGAAAGTTTTTATCTGCCATATGTTTTCCCCCTGTCAAAGGCACAAAGTGCCTACATATTCCATAATACTATATAATACACTATTCTGCCGATTTCTTCAAGAGAAAACCCTCTCAGTCTCGCATACGCTCGCCAGCTCCCCCGAGAGGGGGAGCTTAACTCCTCCAGTCACCTTCGGTGACAGCCCCCTCAGAGATGGGGCCCTTGGCAGTACGGTAAAGCTTTCTCTCTTTGCCTGAAGGAGTCCTCCCATCCGAAAAATCTCCGATTGATGTTATTTTCCACAACTTTTGTCCTATCCCTTGACACCGGCAGAGAAGGAGAGTATATTTTTGCATGGTGTAAGGCGGATTTTGCCGTGCTTATAATAGGAGGAACCCCATGAACAGTTTAAAAGAAGTGTTCAGCTGGAAAAATATGCTGAAGAATTTAAATTTCTTTTGTGAGCTGAACCTTGGCCTGATCCTGACTGCGGTCGGCATCGTATACTTTAAAAACCCCAACCATTTTGCATTTGGCGGCACCTCGGGCCTGTCCATTCTGCTGGCAGACCTGTTCCCCCGGATCAACGTGGGCGGCTTCATGTGGATCATCAACCTGATTCTGGTGGTGCTGGGCTTCGTCTTTCTGGGCATCAAGACCATGGGCTGGACGATCTACTCTTCCTTCGCGCTGTCCTTTTTCGTGTCGGTGTGCGAGTGGCTCTATCCCGTCAACGTTTCCATGAGCGGTGACGCCATGCTGGATCTGGTGTTCGCCGTATTCCTGCCGGCTCTGGGTGCGGCCATCGTGTTCGACATTGGCGCCTCCACCGGCGGTACGGATATTGTGGCCCTGATCCTGGCAAAATATACCTCTATGGAGATCGGAAAGGCCCTGATGGTCAGCGATATCCTCATCGTGCTGGCGGCGGCATGGCGGTTTGGCATGGGCACCGGCCTGTACTGTATCCTCGGCCTGATCGGCAAGAGCTTTGTGGTGGACGGTGCCATCGAGAACATCCGCCTGCGCAAGGTGTGCACCATCGTGACGGCCAACCCGCAGCCCATTCTGGACTTCATCATCAAGGAAATGAATCGCTCTGCTACTGTGGAAAAGGCCTACGGTGCCTACACCCACCACGAGCTCAGCGTTCTTGTCACGGTGCTGACCCGCCGTCAGGCACTGCAGCTGCGCAACTTCCTGCGCGAGAACGATCCCCGGAGCTTTATCACCATCGTCAACTCCAGCGAGATCATCGGCAAGGGCTTCCGCTCCTTTAATTAAGGGAAGGCGCAGGATCTGCCCGTTTTTGCCCATTGGTGCACAATGCCGTATTGACGAACGGCCCAAAAAACGATATACTATATCCCGGCGGTGCAGCAGTGCCGCCGGATGCCGGGGTGTTGCGCAGTTGGTAGCGCGCCTGCTTTGGGAGCAGGAGGCCGCGAGTTCGAGTCTCGCCACTCCGATATGAATAAAACCCACGGTCTGACGTTGCAAAATTCGTCTTTCCGTGGGTTTTTCTTTGCCTCGTCAGATCTGACGAGTTTATTTGATGCAGCTGGAGCAGGGCGTATAGCCTGCTTCCACGGCTTCCTCGTAGCTGGAGAACAGGACCTGATTCTTCTCTGCCGGCAGGTTCGGGCAGCTGGGCAGATGGAACTTTTTGCTGTTCACATTGCCGATGTAGGTCTGCTGGGCTGTGCTGGATGCTGCCGGGTCGGTGGGGTTCAGCGCGGAATCTGCCGCAAAATGCTCGGTGCCCACGGTGTAGTTCTGGCCGTCGGAACCAATGGTGATGGTGCCCTGCAGGTCGGTGCGGTAGACATCCACCCCAGCGTCCCGCAGGATGCTCAGGGTCTCCTCGTGGGGGTGGCCGTACTTGTTGTTCACACCGCAGGAGATGACTCCCATTTCCGGCAGCACCGCATTCAGGAAGAGGTAGCTGGTGGAGGTGCTGGAACCGTGGTGGCCCACCTGCAGAACATCGGCCCTGAGGTTGGCACCGCTGTTCACAAGGTCGGTCTCCGCCGTCTTTTCCATGTCGCCGGTCAGCAGGAAGCTGGTGGAGCCGTAGTCGATGCGCAGCACGAGGGAGGTATCGTTGGTGTCGCTGTACTGTGCCACCGGGCCCAGCATGGTCACGGTGGCGCCGCCCAGCGGCCACATGGTGCCCACGGCAGGCACCTCTACCTGCAGGCCCTGCTGTTGGGTGTACTTGACAAAATCCTGAAAGCACTTGGTGGAGGCATCGGTCACCGGGCTGTACACATGGTACGCCGGGAAGTAGGCCAGCGCCGCAGCCAGACCGCCCACATGATCTTCATGGGCATGGGAGCAGAACACATATTCCAGCTGCTCCACCCCCTGACTCTGCAGGTAGGACACCACCAGACTGCCGTCGTCCACATTGCCGCCGTCGTAGAGCATGAACTGTCCGTCACACTCCACCAGCACGCTTAGCGCCTGACCGACATCGATAAAATGCACCTCCAGCGGTGCATCCACCGTGTCCACCGCCGCAGCGGCAGAGGACGGGTTCGGCACCACATCGGCGCTTCCGCCCGGAACGGACGGCAGCCCGCTGCAGCCTGCAAGGCTCAGTACCAGCGCGGCGGCAGCGGCCAGCGCAGCAAGGCGCTGCCACAGGCTTTTTTTATGCGGGGTCACTTTTTCTTCTTTCCAGTTTTCCACGTTGCGTTCTCTTTCTGTTGATCGTTTTTGGGCTTGTGCGCGGGTGCCGAATGGGGCGCAAAGCGTGCGCCGGGGCTGGGCGCACGGCCTGCCGGTGCAGCGCCGCGGCTCTGGCCGTGGGCAGTCTTGCCGTTATGGCCCTTCTGGTTCGGGCGCACCGTATAGGTGCCGTCATTGTGGATGGTCACATCGGCGGCTTCGGCCCGGCGGGCAGAGCGCTGCACGGCGCGGCGGCCTACGGCGGGCACCAGCAGGGGGATCAGGTCCTCCCGGTGGGTCATCTTCAACGCCTTGACCACCTTCTCGGCGTTGCGCGGTTCGTAGTACTGCAGCAGCGCCCGCTGCAGCGCTTTGCCCTCAGGGGTCTTTTCCACGAACACCGGCTTCAGGGTGTAGGGGTCCAGACCGGTGTAGAACATGCAGGTGCTCACGGTGCCGGGGGTGGGGTAGAAGTCCTGCACCTGCTCCGGGCGCATGTGGTTTTTGTAAAGATATTCCGCCAGATAGACCGCATCCTTGAGGGTGCTGCCCGGGTGGCTGGACATCAGATAGGGAACAAGATACTGCTTTTTGCCCGCCTTTTTGCTGAGCTCATAGAACTTATCCTTGAACTTGTTGAAGGTCTCGATGGGCGGCTTGCCCATGTAGGCCAGCGTATTGGGGGCACAGTGCTCCGGAGCCACCTTCAGCTGGCCGGATACATGGTACTCCACCAGTTCCTTGAAGAAAGTGTCGTCCGGGTCGGCCATCAGGTAGTCGAACCGGATGCCACTGCGGATGAACACCTTTTTCACGCCCGGCAGCTCCCGCACCCGGCGCAGGATCTTCAGATAATCGCTGTGGTCCACGATCATGTGGGAGCAGGTGGTGGGGGCAAGACAGTGCTTGCCGCCGGTGCACATGCCCCGCAGCATCTGCTCCCGGCAGGAGGGGAAGCGGAAGTTTGCGGTGGGGCCGCCCACATCGTGGATGTAGCCCTTGAAATCCGGCTCGTGGGTCATGCGCTCCGCTTCTGCCACGATGCTGTCCGCGCTGCGGCTGGTGACACGGCGGCCCTGATGCAGCTGGATGGCGCAGAAGTTGCAGCCGCCAAAGCAGCCGCGGTTCTGGATGATGGAAAACTGCACCTCCCGGATGGCGGGCACGCCGCCCATGCTCTCGTAGATGGGGTGATACCGGCGGGTGTAGGGCAGGGCATAGACCTTGTCCAGCTCCCCGCGCACCAGCGGCTTTGCGGGGATGTTCTGCACCAGATACTTCTCGCTCTGCTTCTGCACGATGATCTGGCCGCTGACCACGTCCTGATTGTCCATCTGGATGCGACAGGCCTTGGCGTAGGCGGTCTTATCCGACGCCACCTTTTTAAAGCCTGCGCACTCCACGTAGCGTTCGGGCAGATGGTCGAAGTCGGTCATGTAACAGGTGCCGTCCACATCCGTGATGATCTCCACCGGTTCCCCGGCGGCAAGGCGGCGGGCGATCTCCACGGTCTGGTGCTCGCCCATGCCAAAGCTGATGATGTCCGCGCCGGAATCCTCGGCGATGCTGGGCAGCACGGTGTCCAGCCAGTAATCGTAGTGGGCAAAGCGGCGCAGGGACGCTTCCAGACCGCCCAGGATCACCGGTAGGTCGGGATAGGCCTGCTTGGCAAGGCGGGTGTACACAGTGGCGCTGCGGTCCGGGCGTGCGCCGCCCTTGCCGCCGGGGGAGTATTCGTCCTCGGCGCGGGGGATCTTTGCCACGGAATAGTGGCTGACCATGCTGTCCACGTTGCCGCCGCCGATGAAAAAGCCATACTTGGGCTTGCCGAACCGCTTGAAGTCCTCGCAGTCGGTGTAGCGGGGCTGGGCCAGCACGCCGATCTTATAGCCCTCGGCTTCCAGCAGACGGCTGATGATGGCGGTGCCAAAGCTGGGGTGGTCCACATAGGCGTCGCCGCCCACCACCACAAAGTCCAGCTGCTCCCACCCGCGGGCCTCCATATCGGCCCGGCTGATGGGAAGAAATTCGGTGTAGATCTTAGGGGAAGAGTTGTCCATTTGCTAATATCCTCATTCTTGGTTGAACACGGGCGAGTGCTCTTTTATTTTTATTCCTCCGGCTGGTTCATCTGCTGTTCGATCCACTGCTGGCGGCTGATGAGCACTGCGCGGGGCTTGGCACCCTCGTAGGGGCCAATGACGCCTTTCTGCTCCATTTCGTCCATGATGCGGGCCGCGCGGGCGTAGCCCAGCTTACAGCGGCGCTGCAAAAGGCTGGTGGAGGCCTGACCGGCATCGATGACCACCTCCACGGCCTGCTTGAACATGGGGTCGCTGTCCGGCTCTTCGTCCGTATCCGCACCGCTGCTGCCCTTTTTGCCGTCCTGAATGGCGTGCTTTTCCATGGCCTCGATCATGGCTTCATCGTACTGCACGGTGCCGCTCTGCTTGATGAAGTCCAGCACACGGCTGATCTCCTCATCCCGCACAAAGGTGCCCTGAATACGGGTAGGCTTGGGTGCACCCACCGGCATGAACAGCATATCGCCCATGCCCAGCAGTTTTTCGGCACCGGAGCCGTCCAGAATGGTGCGGCTGTCCACCTGACTGGACACCGCAAATGCGATGCGGCTGGGGATGTTGGCCTTGATCAGGCCGGTGATGACGTCCACGCTGGGGCGCTGAGTGGCCACGATCAGGTGCATGCCGGCCGCGCGGGCCTTCTGGGCGATGCGGCAGATGGAGTCCTCCACATCCTTGCCCACCACCATCATCAGGTCGGCCAGCTCATCGATGATAATGGCGATGTAGGGCATCTTTTCCAGCTCCGGCCGTTCTGCGGCCAGCTTGTTGAAGGACTTGATGTCACGCACATTGTTCTCCGCAAACAGGCGGTAGCGGCGCTCCATCTCCTGCACGGCGCTGCCCAGCGCACCGGCGGCCTTTTTCGGCTCGGTGACCACCGGCATCAGCAGATGGGGAATGCCGTTGTACTCGGCCAGCTCCACCACCTTGGGGTCGATCAGCAGCAGCTTCACGTCCTCCGGGCTGGAGCGGAACAGCAGGCTCATGATGATGCTGTTCACGCACACCGATTTGCCGCTGCCGGTGCTGCCCGCGATCAGCAGATGGGGCATCTTGCACAGGTCTGCCACCTGAGCCACACCGGCAATGTCCTTGCCCAGTGCAATGCCCAACGGTGAGGTCATGCGCAGAAAGCTCTGGCTCTCGAACACGCTGCGGATATACACGGGGGTCTTTTTATGGTTAGGCACCTCGATGCCGACGGCGGGCTTGCCGGGAATGGGCGCTTCCATGCGCACGTCCGCCACCGCAAGGTTCAGTGCGATATCGTCCGCCAGCGAGGTGATGCGGCTGATCTTGACGCCCGCCATGGGCTGCACCTCGTACCGGGTGACGGAGGGGCCCCGGGAGATGTCCAGCACACGGGTGCGCACGCCAAAGCTTTCCAGCGTGTCCACCAGCTTCTGGGCATTGGCTTTCAGCTCTTCCTGCGCACCGGGGTCGGTCTCGTCCTGCGATTTTTCAAACAGCTCGATGGGCGGGTACTGGTACTGATAGGTATCCACCGGTTCGGTCTCGTCCACAGGGGCCGCTGCCGCGGCCTGCTCGGAGGCGGCAGGCTTTTCCATTGCCGCTGCCACCAGCGTGCTGATGTCCTTTTCCTCCACCGGATCAGCAGTAATGCTGATCCAGCCGTCCTCATCCGGTGCGCTGCGCATGGCCGCCGCGTTTTCTGCACTGACACGGGCGGGTGCCGTCGGCACAGCGGGCTGGATGGGTGCCGCGGGCATTTCCGGCGTGATGGCCGCTGCCGGAGCTTCCGGCGGGACGGTGGGCATCACCGGTGTATCAAAGCTTTCTGCCGCGGGCTGCACCGGCTGTGCGGCCTTTGCAAAGAAGTCGGACGCATCCGTTTCCACCGCATCTGCCACGATGGGCTGTGGGGCAGGTCCGGGGGCCGGGCGCAGCGGGTTCTGCCCAAAGGTGCCGCCCGGGCCCACGATGAGCGGCTCGATGGGTTCGCTGCCGCCCTCCTTTACCTCAGTGTGGTCGGGGCCAAGGTCCACATCAAAGGAAGCCCGGGGCCGGGATACCCGTACCTGCACCGGCGTGATGGCCGGGGCGGCAGGTTCCGGCTGGGCAAGCGGCTGGCCGGAAGTGTCTGCGGGCGGCTCCGGCTGCGGGGCTGCCTCCGGCTCCTCCGCTTCCATCTCTTCAGTCACCTTGTGGCCCCAATGCCGGATGCCGTTCAGCCAGTCCGGCACACCGATATGGAACGCAGGGCCGACCGGTTCGTCCTCCGGCTCCTCTTCCTCGTATTCGGCTTCGGCTTCCTCCTCGTCCTCCTCGGCCTCTGCCGCACGGGCAGCCGCGCGTTCCGCACGGCGCTCCGCGCTCTGCCGGGCAAGGGCTGCGCCCTTTGCGTGCACCCCGCCGAATGCGGCGCACAGCCACTGCCAGACCTCTGCCGGAGTCAGGTCAAAAATGTACAGACTGACGCAGAGCGCCAGCACCGCCATGATCAGGTTTGCCGCCGGTCTGCCGCAGAGCAGCAGCAGATTGCCGCCCAGCAGTGCGCCCAGCGCGCCGCCGCCCAGCCATGCATTCACGCCGTTGGCATAGCAGGCAGCGGTCATCTGGAACGCAGACATGCCCTGCGGCTGGATATCCGAAAAAACGATCACGGTCCCGCAGGCAAACACCAGCCCCAAAATCAGCTTGAAGATCGGGGGCAGAAGGTCTTCGCCCCGGGTATACTGCACAGCAAGGCAGCACACGGCTGCGCCCAGCACAAAGCTGCCGCAGCCAAAAAGTCCGAACAGCACATCGTGCAGGGCCTTCCATGCCGAATCTCCCTCCACAAAGGCCAGCACCACCAGCAAAAGGCCTGCGAACAGGGTGCCAAGCCCTGCCGGGAGCCGCTGTTCGGCGCGCTTTTTGCGCGATGATGTGCGCCGTGTTGTCGTTTTACGTTTTCTTGTCGCCATTCTTCTCTGTTCCCCACATTTGTAGTAGACACACTATTTGATTTTATTATTGTACCACGCAGGGAAGAAAATGGCAAACCTATTGTTGTACAAATTTCTTCAGCCCGGCAGGCCAGCAGATAGCTTTCTCCGCGAACAGCGACGGGTTGCGGCACCCAGCATCCGCTTCGCTATCGCTTGCGTCTTGCTGGCCGCTGCCCCAACAGCTTCTCCCTGTTTTCTGCCGCGGGCAGCGGTCGTCGCTGTTGCAAGACTCCAGTCCCGCCCTACTGCCTGCGGCAGCAGGGTCCCACCCCCAGGACATTCGCTGGAGAAACTATCTGCCGTCCTGTCTTCTTACTCTTTTTCGATTTCTTTATACAGCCACGCCAGTGCATCCGAAAGCCCGCCCAGCTCATCAATGAGCTTTTCCTTCACGGCCCGGCGTCCGTCCAGCACGGTGCCCATGTCCATCACCAGCTCGCCGGTGTGGAGCATCAGGTCGGTGTAGCGCTTTTCGGTCATGCCGCTGTGGGCCGCCACAAAGCCGGTGATGCGCTGCTGCATCTGCTCAAAGCTGCGCATGGTCTGCGGCACCCCCAGAATGACGCCGGAATGCCGCACCGGGTGCACGGTCATGGTGGCTGTGGGCACGATGAAGCTGCGCCGGGCGCTGACGGCAAGCGGGATGCCGATGGAGTGCCCGCCGCCCAGCACCAGCGTCGCGCTGGGCTTGGATACGCTGGCAATCAGCTCTGCCAGCGCAAGGCCCGCTTCCACATCTCCGCCCACCGTGTTCAGCAGCACCAGCAGGCCCTCGATGCGGGGGTCCTCCTGCGCGGCCACCAGCTGGGGGATGACATGCTCGTACTTCGTGGTCTTCTGGCCCTGCGGTGCTTCCGAATGGCCTTCGATCTGGCCGATGACGGTCAGGCAGTGGATGACATGCTCACCGCGGGCCAGCGTGACCGTGCCCAGATCCTCGATCTCTTCTTTTTCCAGCCGACCTGCGTCGGTCTGCTGCGTTTCATCGTTCATATGCTTTCCTCCTGCGTTTTTTGTCAGCATTCCCCGGCCTGTGCCGGGCTATACAGACCCGCTGCAGCAAAAAAACGGTAACATTTCATAAAATTTTTTTGAGAATGATTTGACATTCTCCATCCGTGCTGTATACTTTAAATAATTGACTGTAATATCTGCAAACTGTAATATCTGCAATATGAACCCGTAAATGGATCGGGGTTTCTCTGCGCCGCATCTGTAAAGCAGGCAGCTGCGGCAAGTACTGCGATAGAGCGAAAGGAGAAAGTATTCTATGAACACCCCTGCAAAGGCTTCGCTTCCCGTTATCAAGCGTCTTCCCAAATATTACCGCTATCTGCGCTCTCTGCAGGAAGACGGCATCAACAGCATTTCCTCCCGCGAGCTGGCTGCTCAGATGGGCACCACCGCTTCGCAGGTACGACAGGACTTCAACTGCATCGGCGATGTGAATGGCCGGCAGGGCATCGGCTACTCGGTGGAAAACCTGCTCTCCATTCTGGAAGGCCTGCTGTTCGGCAACGGCGACCGCCTGCCCACCATCCTGATCGGCTGCGGCCGTCTGGGCAAGGCAGTGAGCCGCTTTATCACCACCGATACCAACGGCTACCGCCTGATCGCCGCCTTTGATGTGGCACAGAGCGAGGTGGGCAAGGAGATCAGCGGCATCCAGATCCGCCATATCGACGAGCTGGAGTCTTTCTGCGCCGAGCATCACCCCAAGGTCGCAGTGCTCTGTGTGCCCCGGGACGGTGCGGAGCAGGTCAGCGGCCGTCTGGTGGATCTGGGCATCGAGGGCTTCTGGAATTTCTCCCACTATGACCTTTCGGTGTCGTATCCCGATGTGGTGGTGGAGAACGTCCATCTGGGCGACAGCCTGATGAGTCTGGGCTACCGCCTGCGCAATCAGGACTGAACGTACCTATTATAAGTAATAAGAGAACCCTCTCAGTCAAAGCCTGAGATGCCGCCGAACCCTCTCAGTCTCGCATACGCTCGACAGCTCCCCCAAAAGGGGAGCTTTATGAGTGGGGACGGGAAAGTTTCTGCTTCTCCGGCGAAGGACAGCCTGCCCGGAAGATGCAGAAAAGCTCCCCCATCGGGGGAGCTGGCAAAGCCGTCAGGCTTTGGCTGAGAGGGTTCTTTCTGCAAGGAGAGTTTTTCAAATGGCAAAACTGTATTTCCGTTACGGCGCGATGAACAGCGGCAAGAGTACCGCCCTGATGCAGGTGGCCCACAACTACGAGGAGCAGGGGATGCGGGTGCTGATCCTCAAGCCGCAGGTGGATACCAAGGGCGGCGGTGAGCTGGTCAGCCGTCTGGGCGTCCGCCGCAAGGCCGATCTGCTGATCCCGCCGGAAACGGATGTGTTCGAGGCGGTGCGTCAGGCCAACAGCACCGCTGCCCTTGCCTGCGTGCTGTGCGACGAGAGCCAGTTCTTCACCCCGGAGCAGGCCGAGCAGCTGTTCATGGTCACGGTGGACCTGAACATTCCGGTGATCTGCTACGGCCTGCGGGCAGATTTCTCCCTCAAGGGCTTCCCCGGCTCCACCCGGCTGCTGGAGCTGGCCCACACCATCGAGGAAATGAAAACCATCTGCACCTGCGGCCGCAAGGCCATCTGCAACTGCCGCAAGGTGAACGGCAGATTTGTCTTTGAGGGCGAGCAGGTGGCCATCGATTTGGAAAACGATGTGCAGTACGTGAGCATGTGCCCCCAGTGCTATTTCAAGGCAAAGCGCGCGTTCTACGCCGAAAAAGCTGCTTCGCAGGCTGATTAAAACTTGTATACAAGGCCGCTGTGTCCAACGACACGGCGGCCTTTCTTTTTATCCCCGGCCTACGGGCACAGTCCACGCAGCAGCGCAAAATATGTCGCTGTCGGTGCTTTTTCACCCCCCAAAAGGACGAAGAAGCACCGATTTCCATGCCTGCAGACCGGTGCCGTGGGACCGCCGCAAACAATTGATATATCAGAGTGAACATTTTTTGCACTATTGATATATTAGTTCAAAGGCTCCCATCCGGGCTTTTTAAGCTGTTGTTCGTCCACAATGTATGCAACGATTCTACGTTCTGAAACGGAATGTTTACAAAATTATTGCAAAATTCGACGTTCCTCCTATGATGCATCCCAGTTTTCTATGCAAAATAGCGAAGTATACATGTTGCACAGTTTTTCGGGCCAAGTTTATTCATTTCAGCGAAGGCGTCAATTCTTGCGCGAAAACAAGAGCAATATTTGTACGTTTTTTGTTTAGATATCTGCAATTTGCGTCTTTCTTTTTGGCTGTTGTTTTGTTATCATAATTGTATACAACGGGGTATGTGCAGAACCCCCGTTCGAGATGATGTTTTCTGTATTTAGGAGGAGAACGAAAATGAGCAAGGCAATTTCTCGTCGTGATTTCATGAAGGTCACCGGCGCTGTGGGCGCTGCCGGCCTTCTGGCTGCCTGCGGCGGCAACTCTGCTGCATCCAGCTCTGCTGCTTCCACCGCTCCCGCTGCTTCTGCAGACGAGAGCCTGGCACTGTCTGACGGCCCTGTTTCCATGACCATCAGCTGGTGGGGCGGCGACAGCCGTCACGAGGCTTACC
>ERZ773169.1441-NODE-1441-length-20925-cov-2.978630_pt1 | contig 20925 bp, 16 predicted proteins | sample MGYA00580536_ERZ773169 | MGnify/ENA primary metagenome ERZ773169 (study PRJEB29015, sample SAMEA2737814) | human gut metagenome | biome: human gut; feature: human-associated habitat; material: faeces | place: China | collected 2012 ...
TACTTCTTGTGGGGATGATGATGAGCTTCAATTCTCGGAAGAACAATTGGCTTATATCAACAAAAACAAGGAATACATCTGGGAAAAGAAAACAGAGAAAGATGAGATGGGTGAATTAAGATATAAGCAAGTTGTTCTAGGGGGTGATACCGCCTTATACCGGATCATTCGGAAAGAAAATGAGTGGACAACAACACCCACGATGACTTCCGTGGTCTATTTGCTAGGTCTGGAAGGGAAGTTTATAGATGGACAGGTCTTTCAAAAGAAACTGGATAGATCAAGTTTTTCTATGAACGGCATTATCCCGGGCTTAAGCGGTGTCTTATTGAATATCCATCTGGATGAGACCGTGGAGGCGATTATCCCGGCTTCGCTAGGTTATGGATATGGAGATTATAGCGGTATCCCCGGAGGTTCTACTTTAATCTTTACTTTTACCTTGGATAAGGTCGAATGAATATTATCAGACTAAAGGCACATTTGGTTTGATCTGACTTTTATCTTTATAAGATTTGGCACGGTTACTTAATTCCGCCAACGGGTTAATAGTATAAGTAGGTGTGGTGTAATTGCTTTATTTTGAATATGTATACGATTTGTTCGTAAATATTCGATAGTTTCGTTGCTTATCTCCTTTTTTCTTTTTAATTTGGCGGATTATAAACATAATCTTGATATTATGAAGACTGCCATTGTTCCTTTCTTGTTGCTTCTGAATGTTCTTGTCGCTGTAAATGCACAGACTAAGGATTCTGTTATCTTGGTGAAAGATAGTATTACGGTAAAATTGCCGGATGTCTACGTTACTTCCGAGCGTCCTTTGGTTACGGTTACGGACGATGCCTTATCTTTCGACGTGCCTAACTTGATCATGGCCAAACCGGTGAATACTGCATTTGATATTTTAGGAGAGATTCCCGGATTGGTGAAAGAAGGGGACAACGTTAGTATCATCGGCGTCCCTGCTACGAACATTATTATTAACGGACGTAGAAGCTCAATGTCATTGTCCCAGATTGTAGAGCTTCTGAAATCTACCTCGGCCAGCAAAGTAAAGAGTCTAGAGCTTTTGTATAGCTCTCCTCCAAAATATGGCGTAAAAGGAGGTAGTATAAATATCATTATGGAGAAGAAAGTGAATGAGGATTTAAGTGCCGATATCTCTTTGACCGGAAAGCAAGCTTTCTACTTCTCGCCAACCGGATTAGTGAATTTATCCTACTCCAAAAAGAAATATAGTCTGGATCTATCTTATTCCGCTAATTATAACCATTCCCGTTCAACCGAGGATATGAACGCCTATCCTATCGTGAAGGATCGCCCTTATGAGATCCTGCAAGAAAATACGGCGGTAGGTCGTTCTATGAACCATACGATTGGGGCGAGTGCCAATTGGTTTATGGATAAGGGGCGTGAGGTGGATATTTCTTATTATGCCAAGATAACGGATTCTAATTCCAAACGATATTCGAACACTCTATTTGTGGGTATTGAGAATGCGGAAAGTAATAATAAGTTATCGGGCCCGAAGAATCTTCAAAATGTACGATTGAATTATGCACATTCCAAGAACTTGAGCGCAGGGGTGGATTATACCTATTATAAGGATCGCAGGGATCAATATATGATCTCGGATTATCCCGATACGAAACAAGAGGTGGAGGCTACCTCCCGGCAAAATATCCATTTGGCGAATGTATTCGTCAACTACGAACGGGTATTTGGAAAAGGATGGAAAATTAACGCGGGCACGAATGTGCAGTTATCCTTTACGGATAATAGCTCCTTTACCTACCAAGATAAACAGGAGGATCTGTCAGCTACGTTTGCCCAAAAAGAAAAAGAGTATACGGCGGGATTGTATGCCGGTTTCTCTAAGCGTTTTGGCAAGAAACTGGTGTTGAGCGCTTCTCTTTCGGCGGAGTATAATAAGGCGGTGATTGATTCGGCGGGCCGGAAGTGGACCTTATGGTCTGGGGTAAATCTCTATCCACAATTGAACTTGAGTTATACGATCGATCCATCGAATATGCTTCAAGTCAATTTTTCCAGCGATAAGAAGTATCCGGCGTATTGGGCCATGAGCTCGAATGTTTCTTATTTGAATGTGTATAGTCAGGTACGGGGAAATCCTTATTTGGAACCGGAACGTATTTATATGGCTAGGGCTAATTATATCTTGAAAAAGAAATATGTTTTTGGACTATTTGCCAATCATCATGTGAATTATATTCGCCAATTGTATTATCAAGATACGAAAGCGTTGAGAGCCTATTACCAATCGGTTAATTTCGATAAGCATAATACTTTCGGGGCGATGGCAGTTATCCCGTTTCGGATCGGTGGGGTGGTTAGCTCACGGTTCGTGGCATCGGGCTTCTTAATTCAAGATGAGGGAGTGTTTATCGATATTTCGTTTGATCGGAAAAAGTTATTCGGGCAGTTGATGTTGTTCAATACGTTTACTTTATCAAAGAAGAAGAACTTATCGCTGGAAGTGAATGCTCGCTATAGTGCGCCTTCGATACAAGGTATCTATGATGTGGATGGTAATTATAATGTATCGGCAGGGCTTGTCTGGAATCCGATACCGAAAAAGTTAAGTGTAATGCTGCGAGGTGAGGATTTGTTAAAGGGCTTACGTGCGAAAACGCATATTGATTATCCCAGCCAGAAGAGTGATATGACGATCTATTCGGATACTCGTTCAGTATCGCTCACTTTAAAGTATACATTGGGCAAGATGAACCGGAAGAATAAGAAAGAGATCGATTCTTCACGGTTTGGTCAATAATGTTCTTATGGAATCCATTCGATAACGCCTGTGACTGGATGTTGTTTTTTCCAGTCCTCTAATTCTGCATACGTACGCACGCCGTCTTGAATGACTGCTTGGTAATATTCCACGCCCATGATTTTCGCTGTATCCGGTGTCTCATATTTCAGTTTTAAGATGGCCTGTCGAGTCTCGTCAGTCAGTACGGCGGTTATACGTTCGGCCATTTTCTCGAAATAACCGTCATAACGGGAACCTTTTACGATATGGATCATATCAATTTGCCAGAGTTCGTTATTCGGATCTTGGAACCATGCGTGCCATTCTACACATCGTTCTTCCGTATCGAGCGAGTTTCCGTATTCGATTCGTTTAATGAGCGGGTTCTCCGCTAGCCGGGCCATCGCTTGGAAGCTGTCGGATATACGGAAGGGAGAGGTGTAAATATGGAAGTCGATATCCTTATGTTTCATGAGTAGTCCCATATTTAAGGAGCCTACTAAGTTTATTTCCGCCCCGACAGATTTCCAGATATTTATAATGTCGGTTTGCCGGATCACTTCCCAAGCTCTTTCTTGGTTTCTTTTCGCTAATTCTAATAGATGTTCCATGATTTAAATAATTTGGGATGCGAAGTTAAAAAACGAAATGGAATAAGGAAATAGCTATTTATAGCTAGGTTGATATATTATATAGGTGTACTATTTTCAGTTGTAGAGACGGAGCGTGTCCCGTCTCTACAAGTTGTACAATATATATTTATCTTTTGGATAACCTGAATAACTCACCGATCCATAAAACTAGAGAGGAAGATCCGATAATAATCGCCCAATCTCTCAAGGACAAAGGTATTACGCTAAACATCTCGCCTCCAAAAGTGACGATCAGGTATTGACCGATCAAAATCAGTAATGCAACTAGCAAGAAACTTTTACTATCCTTTAAATTGGCGAAAGCGGAACGTCCTTCCATAAAAGCCTTCGCGTTAAACATATTCCAGAACTGTAGCATCACGAAGAAGCTGAAGAACCATGATAAGTCGTGTGGCGTTAAGCCGTCTTGCGCATGGAAATAGAACAACAAGCCCATCAAGATTACGACAAATGCGAATCCGACACCGAAAATATTGTAAGCCATCGGGCGAGTGATAATGAAATCTCCATCCTTACCGCTCCGGCGAGGTTTATCTTTCATCACTCGTTCATTCGGTGGGAGAGAGGCCAATGCTCCGGCTGCGAATGTATCCATGATCAAGTTTACCCATAACATCTGCGTGATGGTCAAAGGTGATTCCGTACCTAATAAGGAACCTAATAATACGATCAGACAAGCGGCAACATTGATGGTCAATTGGAATAACAGGAATTTCTGGATATTCCGGTACAAGGAACGTCCCCACATCACCGCACGGGTAATGCTACTGAACGAGTTATCGATAATCGTGATGTCGCTGGCTTCCTTGGCGACGGAAGTACCGTCTCCCATGGAGAGGCCGACTTGAGCAGCTTTCAAGGCTGGGGCATCGTTTGTCCCGTCGCCGGTAACCGCTACCACAGCGCCTTTTTGCTGTAATAATTGTACCAAACGCTGTTTGTCCGTAGGACGGGCACGACACATGATCTTCAAGTCTAAGACACGCTCCAAGGCCTCTTGGTCGCTAAGCGCCTCGAATGCGGGACCTGTTATAATGTTCCTGTCGCTATCATCCGTTTTCCACGTACCGATCTGCCGTCCGATTTCTTTGGCCGTACCCGGTGTATCTCCCGTAACGATCTTCACGTTGATACCTGCGTTCAAGCAACTTTGAACAGCGGGCGGCACGTCCGCACGTACCGGATCGGAGATCGCTACAATACCTAAATACGTTAAATCCGTATCATGCAAACGACCCTCTACGAAGAAAGTCTCATCCTTTCCATCCTCGATAATTTGGTAAGCGAAGCCAAGCGTACGCATCGCTTGGTTCTGGTAATCCAATAATTGTTTTTCGATGCCGGCTTTACATTCCGCCACCGGTTTGCAAGTTCCGTCTATCGCCACCCGGTTACTTTTGGCCAGTACGATTTCGGGAGCACCTTTCACGTAAAGTACCTTCTTGCCGAGTAACGGTGATTGTACGATTGTAGCCATATATTTCCGTTCCGTAGAGAAGGTCAATTGATCTAGGATCGTAGCGTTCTCTCTTAATTCCAGATAATTTTGGTGTTGTCCGTTCAACCAGAGTAAAAGGGCGGCCTCCGTCGGGTTTCCAAGGGTTTTTACCTTTTCTTCCGAGAAATCGAGGAATGCCGTGGAGTTCGTGGAGATACCTTCTTTGATCAGGTTACTTAACTCATCCTCCCCAAGCTTTTGTTCTTTCAGGTTGTAGAAATTCGTTTGGTAGACTTGCATTTGATTCTGTGTCAACGTTCCGGTTTTGTCCGTACAAATTACGGTAGTTGCTCCCATGGTCTCGCAGGCATGCATTTTGCGGACAAGATTATTCGTCTTCAACATACGGTTCATGCTGAGGGCCAAACTTAGCGTGACACTCATCGGTAATCCTTCCGGAACGGATACCACGATCAACGTAACCGCTACCATAAAGTAGTTGAGGATATGGGCGATGATGTCCATCGCCGGCATCCCGGGGAAGCTATCCGATAAAAGGAATTTTACGGTCAAGGCGATGAACGTCACTCCGGCGATCGTATATCCGGCTTTGCTGATCACTCCGGCCAAACCTTTCAATTGGATCTGTAAGGGAGTCTCTACATCGCTCTCGATTTGCGAGCCTTCGTAGACCTTACCGTATCCGGTAGCATCACCCACTTTTTCCACTTGCATGACGCCATGTCCGTCCACGACCGTCGTTCCTCGCATGACTACATTGGACGGATAAGTCGCTTCCGTATCGAAATCCGCCTCGTTTGTTGTCTTGCTAATAATCGGTTCACCGGTTAGTGTGGATTCGTTGATCTGTAGGGAAATGGCTTCAAGCAAATGTCCATCTGCGGGAATTTCCTCACCTGTCTCCAAAACAACGATATCGCCTACGACGACCTCTTTTTTCGGTATTTGGCAGATATTCCCGTCACGGATTACCTTCACTAAAATATCATCATTGACTGTATTCAAGATATCGAATGCCTTGTTCGCTTTCACCTCGAAGAAAAAGCCCACGCAACTGGCAAGCATGATAGCGAAGAAAATGCCGATCGGCTCCAAGAAGGCCGTAAAACCTTTCGCCTCAGGTCCCCAGCAATGTACGCCAGCGATTATCATGGACAAGAGCCATGCCACTAATAATATACGAATAATAGGATCTTCGAATTTCTCCAAGAATTGGCTCCATAACGAAGCTTTCTGGGGCGGGGTAAGTACATTCTCGCCGTGAAGGCGCCTGCTCTCTTCTACTTCTTGTTTGGTTAATCCTCGGTACTGATGTTTTTTCTCCATAAATTTATTAATCTGATTAAGAAAATAGGATAGCAAATTACGTAAAGTTATACGACATATACAAGGGTTTAACCTTTTTGCATATATTTGTGTTGTATAACAAATTAATTTTTAATTAAAAGATGAAGAAAGTACTATTCATGTTATTGGTTATGTTCGCTTTGAGCGCCTGCCAATCAAAGGATTCATATGTGAAGGAGTTTAGTGATTTTGTAGATAAGGTGGAAATGGAGGCCGCTGATTATACCGATAAGGACTGGAAGAAGGCGGATCTGAAATTCTCGGATCTATCCACGAATCTTTACGCCAAGTTCGAGGAAGAGTTAAACGCTGATGAGAAAGCGGAGATCATTAAATTGCAAGCGACATACGCCGGATTGAAAATGAAAGCGGGCGTGAAAGACGCTGCCAAGAAAGTGGATAAGTTCTTGGATGGTTTGAAGGAAGGAACAAAATAACCTCTAATACGAAAATAAGATGAACAGAAATTGGGTGTATTCGCTATTTGCTTTATGGATCGTCTGCTCGTTCGCTTGTACGCAGCCTAAACCTGTGGCGAATGTGGAAGTTCAGAAAGAGAATTTCGTATTCTCTATAAAAGGGACAGATACATTGTCCTTGGACAAGTATGAGTTGCCTTCTATATCGCCCGCCTTAAAAAAGCCTGTGATGATTTTTGCTTTTGGCGGTGGGTTTAAAGGGGGAGATAAGGCGGATAAAGGATATATTCCCTATTTCGAGTTCCTCGCCCGAAACGGATTTGTGGTCGTTTCTACGGATTATCGTACCACCTTGAAGAATCTGGATCCTTCTAAAGTCTCTTCTCCGATGGACTTTATCGCGGCCTTGCAGCATGCGATCGATACGGCGGTAGAGGATTTTTATGATGCTACCGGTTTTGTGATCAACCAAAGCTCGGATTGGAACATCGATGTGGAGCAGATCGTAGCGAGCGGTTCGAGTGCCGGGGCGATTACGGTATTGCAGGCAGAGTATGATTTATGTAACGGACATGAGTTGGCGAAAAGGCTACCGGCAGGTTTCAACTATGCCGGTGTGATCTCATATGCCGGTGCGGTCTCTGGTGTGCTTCCTCCACATTGGGAAAAGATGCCTTGTCCGATTATGCTATTCCATGGCGATGCGGATAAAACCGTTCCTTTTGAACAAGCCGCTATGGAGAACCTCGGCGGTTTATGGGGATCATCCGCTGTAGCGAAAAGTCTGGAAAATCTTCAAGCTTCCTATTATTTTTATAAGGTAGAGAATGCGGGGCATGAGATCTCTGGGCTCCCTATGTCCCGGAACCAATACGATATCATGAGCTTCTTGAGCCGTCAAGTCTTAGGCGATGAGAATTTAGCGATCACGACAGACGAACGTGTTCCCGGTGATACGATCGTACGGAAAGATTTTACCGTACAGGATTATATCTTGGATAATTTGCGTTAATATGATAATGAAATATAAACAGCCTTAATTTGACCTTTTTAGATTAAACTATTCACCCGAAGGATTGTCTTTACTATATAGAGTGATTAATAGTGTGTTTAGTTTATTAAGGTTATGAGATTAACAAGGTTAGTTGGATTTTTAGGGATTGTCCTTTTTTGTGCAGGGCAATCCCTTTTTGCTCAAAGTAAGCAAGAGCGGAAGGAGCAAAAAGAGAGAGTAGTGAGGGAGATCGTGGATAGCGGTCGTATTAAGATCGATGTGGATCGTGCCGTACCGATGGCCGGGAGATCCGTCAATCTTACTTCCCCCTACTCATTGGAAATACATGGTGACTCGATCCTGTCTTATCTTCCTTACTTTGGACGTGCTTACTCTGCTCCTTATGGTGGTGGAGAGGGCTTGACGTTTAAAGAAGTGGCGACAGAGAAGGAGCAAACCTCTGAAAAGAAAGGTAGTTCCGAAATCAAGTTCCGTGTAAAGACCAAAGAGGATGTATACATGTTTCGGGTGGAAGTCTATCCGAATGGCTCGGTGACAATCAATGTGACACCCGTGAATAAACAGGCTATTACCTTTTATGGTGATGTCGCCTTAGACTTGAAATAGTCGTCCTTGCCGTGTATCTCTTTCCTCGATCCGCTTATTTACCTTAGCGGTAAATTCGAAATTCTTTAAACCCCAATCCGGTGCGATCAGTAGCTCTTTGGGGGATTGTGATACGAACCTCTCTACTACGATAGAGGGGTTCAGTCGTTCTATGAAGTCAATCACTAATTCGATATATTCATCAGCCGTATATAAATGGAACTTCCTTGAACTCTTTCGCCATGCGGGTATTCTTGATTAGCTGCAATTGGTGCAGTTTAAGTGTCGTGATCGGGAGGCGTGATAAGACATCCGCATGGTGTAATGTTTCATCCCTACTTTCTCCCGGTAGTCCGAGTATCAGGTGTGCCCCGGTGTAAATACCTTTTGCCGCCGTACGACGGATAGCGGATTCCGATTCTTCATGGGTATGCCCTCTGTTTATGCGGACTAAGGTCTTATCAAGCGTACTTTCCAATCCATATTCAATCATGACGAATTTTCGCTGGGAAAGCTCCGCAAAATAATCCAATAAACCTTCCGGCATACAGTCCGGACGAGTGCCGACAATCAATCCTTCTACTCCGGGATAGGCAAGCGCTTCCTCATATTTGAGAATAAGAGAGTCTAATCGGTCGTATGTATTCGTGTAGGCTTGGAAGTAGGCCAGATACCGCATATCCGGATATTTGCGGGAAAAAAAACGTACGCCTTCCTCTAATTGCTCGGTAACGCTTTTCTCCGTATGACAGTATTCTGGACTGAATGTTTGGTTATTACAATAGGTGCAACCGCCCCATCCTTTAGACCCGTCTCGGTTCGGGCAGGTGAAGCCTGCGTTTATGGAAATCTTCTGAACCTTGAATTTGAATAGATCCCGTAGAAAATCCCCAAATTCATAATATCGTTTAGTTTTTTTCATAAGACAAAGATACGATTTCTCGCAATTTGAATCACTTTTTTATGCTAACTTCGCGTTTCAATCTGAAATAAAGAGTATAAATGAAACGATTAGGTTTTAGTTTATTGCTTTCGTTGGCCGTATTCGGAAGTGTGGCCGCACAAACCGGAAGCAAGCATGTTGACTTAAAAGAAATAACCGATGGGAAATTTCGTCAAGTGACGGCTATCGGAGAGATGCGATCCCTGCCGGATGGAGAACACTACACAGCCATGAACGCCGATAAGAGTATGATCATTAAATATTCCTATCGTACGGGAAATCCTGTGGATACATTGTTTAATGCCCGTAAAGCTCGTGAATGTACCTTTACGGATTTTGATGGATATACAATCAGCAGCACCGGGCATCATATCTTGGTTTGGAGGGATACGGAGTCTATTTATCGTCGCTCTACCAAGGCTGTGGTTTATGATTATGACGTACGTCGTAATTATGTGAAGCCTATTTCCGATGCCAAGGGTAAGCAAATGATCCCGACATTCTCGCCGGATGGTCGTATGTGCGCTTATGTACGGGATAATAATATTTGGATACGTAAGTTTGATTTTGATACCGAGGTACAAGTTACCAAGGACGGTGAGTTGAATAAGATATTGAATGGTATCACGGATTGGGTGTATGAGGAAGAATTCGCGGTGACAAATCTAATGGCGTGGTCTCCCGATAGCGAGTATCTGGCCTTTGTCCGTTTTGACGAGTCCGAGGTGCCCGAATATTCTATGCAGATGTATGGTGAGGGACTTTATCCGGGGTATTACGAATATAAATATCCGAAGGCCGGGCAGAAGAATTCAAAGGTCTCCGTACATTCTTATAGCGTAGTCACCAAAGACACGAAAGAGATAGAAGGCGACTTCTATATTCCCCGCATTACTTTCACGCAGAATCCGGATCAGTTGGCTATCATGACATTGAACCGCCAGCAGAATGTATTCAATATGTATTATGCAAATCCGAAGAGCGGTGTGTTCCGTTTGATCTTGCGTGAGGAAAATAAATGCTACGTGGATTCTGATTGGTTGACTTCCATCCAGTTCTTGAACAATGGGTTTACCTATGTGAGCGAACAAGATGGCTATTCCCATATTTATTTGTATTCCCCGACAGGTGTTATGCAACGTCAGGTAACTCAAGGGAACTGGGATGTCACGAAGTTCTTGGGCGTGGATGAGAATACGAAGACTTTCTATTACGAGTCTGCCGAGGAAAGCCCGATCCGCCGCTCTATCTATAAGATCGACGCGAAAGGCGTGAAGACAAAACTCTCCACGGAAGAGGGTATGAACAAGGCGGTCTTTAGTGACAATTTCGCTTATTTCGTGAATACCTATTCCAACGCGAATACCCCGGCGAAGATTACAGTGAATGAGACGAAGACCAAAAAGGAACTACGTGTCCTGCAAGATAACGCTGCGTTGAAGAGTAAACTGAAGGAATATGCTTTTGCCAAGAAGGAGTTCATGAAGGTACATACGGCCTCGGACTATGAGTTCAACGCTTGGATCGTAAAACCCGCTGATTTTGACCCGTCGAAGAAATATCCGGTGATGATGACGCAATATAGTGGCCCTAACTCCCAGCAAGTATTGGATCAATACGGTTTCGATTGGGAGCAATATCTGGCCTCAAATGGTATTATCGTGGTATGTGTGGATGGTCGTGGAACCGGTGCCCGTGGTGAGGCATTCCGTAAATGTACTTATTTGAGAATGGGCGAGCTGGAATCCAGAGACCAAGTGGAGGCTGCGCAAGCGTTAGGCAAGTTACCTTATATCGATAAGGATCGTATCGCGATCTGGGGTTGGAGTTTCGGAGGTTATAACACGTTGATGGCCTTGAGTACCGGAAACGGAACGTTTAAGGTGGGTATCGCTGTAGCTCCTCCGACGGACTGGAAATATTATGACTCCGTTTATACGGAGCGTTTCATGCGTACCCCGCAAGAGAATTTCGAGGGCTATGCGGCTACCTCTCCGTTACGCCGGGTGAAAGACTTACAAGGCAAGTTATTGCTGGTTCATGGAACCGCCGATGATAATGTTCATTTTATGCAAACAATGGAATATGCCGAGGCTTTGGTTCAAGCCAATAAGCAGTTCGATATGCATGTTTATAAAGATCGGAATCATAGCATATATGGTGGTAATACCCGTTACCATTTGTATACGAAGATGGCTAATTATTTATTCAATAATTTGTAAGACATGGCGCAGCATTTAAGAAAGCCGGATTGGTTGAAGATCCGGCTTGGCGGAAATGAGCAATTCACGAAGACAAAAAGTATTGTTGAATCTCATTGCCTTCACACAATATGCACAAGTGGTAAATGCCCGAATATGGGTGAATGTTGGAGCCGGGGAACAGCTACATTCATGATCGGTGGTGAGATCTGTACTCGCTCTTGTCGTTTTTGTAATACGCTAACGGGTAAACCTCTTCCGTTGGACCCGAAAGAGCCTGCGAATGTAGCGGAGAGCATCCGTTTAATGAATCTCAAGCATGCGGTGATCACGTCCGTTGATCGTGATGACTTACCAGACTTAGGCGCTTCTCATTGGGTAAATACGATCCGTACGATCAAAGAGGTGAATCCTCAAACGACCGTGGAAGTCTTAATCCCGGATTTTCAAGGACGATTGGATCTGGTTGATCAGGTCGTGGATGCGGCGCCTGAGATTATCTCCCATAATATGGAGACTGTACGCCGTATCAGTCCGCAAGTGCGTAGCGCCGCTAAGTATGACGTGAGCTTATCCGTTTTGCGACGAATCGCTGAGCGGGGTGTGGTAGCCAAGACTGGTATCATGGTCGGACTGGGGGAGACTGAGGATGAGGTGCTTGAATTAATGGATGATGTTTTGCAGGCGGGTGTTTCTGTTTTGACAATCGGGCAGTATTTACAGCCCTCTCGCAAGAATATTCCCGTCTCTGAATATGTGACTCCTGAACGCTTTGAATATTATAGACAACAGGCCGTTAACAAAGGTTTTAAGAAAGTAGAGAGCGCTCCGCTGGTGCGCTCGTCGTACCATGCGGAAAAGCATATATGATTCATGAACTTTTGACAATCTTTGTTGTTATTAATATAAAAGTGGACTAAAGGGGGGGAAGGAATGAACAGAGTAAAGAAAGGTCTAGATAATCAGGCGATAGGTTTATTGCCGTTGTTGTTGTTCATGTTTTTGGACAATTATTTTTCTTATTTATTATCCTTTATAATTGGGGTTACTTTCTGTTTTGTTTGTATTTTTTTGTTTCAAGTGTTGAGTAAGGATAAGGTGTACCAATTTATGCTTCTGCCATCGGCGGGCACATTGGTCTTATATTCCGTATTTCTTTGTCTCAAGCTTGAACCTGTGTTGTTTATATACTCTCCTCTTATCACGGAAGTATTACTGGTCGTGGCGTTAGCGATCGTGGGGTTCACGAGGAGAACGGTCATACAACGTATACGCGATTCGAAACGTCCCTCTTTTAAACGTACTTTGCTTCGTACTACCTTGAACGAATTTTATTTCCTCGCTCAGTTGGTACAGAACCTGTACACGTTGCATCTTTTCATCATCTTGTTATATAATGCTCAGAGAAATGACCTCAATATCTTGTTATATAGCATCTTGCCGGAAACGATGCAGAATATGCGTACCGAACGTTTCTTATACCGGGAGTTGGGATTGGTAATCGGTGTTTTGGTCATTGTTTATGAGCAAATACGTTTGTCCTTGATGCAAGGTAGCTTGAAAAAGGAAATGTGGGTTCCCGTATTGAATGACAATGGGAAGGTGATCGGTTGTATCGCACGTTCGGTCAGCCGCTCTTTACCGAAGAAATACTATCATCCGATCGTGCGTATCGCCGTTGTTTATAATGGTATGTTATATCTGGTGAGACGAAGTAAGGATGAGTTTGTCTCTCCGGATACGATGGATTATCCGTTCCATAATTACGTGCTCTTCCGACATAGTATAGATAGCACGGTCAAAGAGACTCTCGGAAGTTTGGCGCAAGATAAATCAATTGCTCCACGCTTCCTGATCCGTTATACATTTGAGAACGAGAAGGTGAAACATTTGGTATCTCTCTATGTTATTTGTTTACGTACGGAAGAGCAATTAAATCAATGTAAGCGCCGTAGCGGAAAGCTTTGGACAGCGAAACAAATCGAGGAGAACTTGAGTTCCGGGGTATTTAGCGAATATTTTGAGAAAGAGTTCGCTTATTTGCAAAATACGATTCTTTTCGCCGAGAGTTTCTGTTGCGGTAACTAATCATCTTATAATGCCCGATTCCCTAGCTCTATAACTTCCAAATCTTTGATATCCTTTCCCTCAATAACGAAACGTAATAAGGTACGTACTTGATGAAAGCCACTTTTTCCAGCCGCTCCCGGATTCATATGCAGACACTTCAAGCTTCGATCGAATACTACTTTCAGGATATGCGAATGTCCGGAGATGAATAGATTTGGCCGTGTATCGTATAATTCTTTGCGGATCTCGGGATTGTAGCGGCCCGGATAACCTCCGATATGAGTCATCATAACGTTCACGTCTTCTACCTTGAAATGAGCTACTTTAGGATATTGCAGGCGAATGGCTTGTCCGTCTATATTTCCGTATACGGCTTTGAAAGGTTTCAAAGCCTCGAATTTCGCGGCCAAAAGATCGGAGCCTATATCGCCCGCATGCCAGATTTCATCGCAATCTTTAAAATATTCGGCGTACTTATCATCCCAGTACGCATGGGTGTCTGAAAGCAATCCAACTTTAATCATAACAATTTCTTTTATTGCTCGAAAGTATCTATATTTACACGCCTAAGATAAGAATATTATGGAGAATTCATATCAATATTTTAAACGGGACTTAAGCTGGTTGTCGTTTAACTACCGTGTCTTGCTGGAAGCGGAAGATGATACGCTGCCTATTTATGAGCGTATTAAGTTCCTTTCTATCTATTCCTCGAATCTGGAAGAATTTTATGAGATCCGGGTTGCGGAACATCGGGGGGTAATCATGAAAAAGAATTATTCGGAGGAGAGCGCAGCTGAGGCGGAAGAGACCTTGGCGGCTATCACCCGGGAGGTTAACCGCCAGCAACGGGACTATTACCGTATTTTCTCGGAAAAGATATTGCCGGAATTGAATCGCCAGAATGTTTACTTATACCAGAATGAGAAGCCGGAACCTTTCCATGAAGAGTTTGTCCATAATTTCTTTAATGAGGAGGTTTTCCCATTCCTGTCGCCGGTCATGATTCAAGCCGGTGATATACGTACGTTCATCCGGGATCGTCGGCTTTACCTTGTGATCCGTATGATTAAGCGGAGCAAGCGGATGAATGAGCCGGGCTTCGTACCCGAGTATCATTATGCGTTGATGAAGATTCCTTATGCGAAAGTTCCCCGTTTTATCGAGTTGCCTCCGCATGACGGGAAATATTATATCATGTTTATCGACGACATTATCCGTGCGAATTTACAGAATGTTTTTCCCGGTTATATTATTGATGGCTGTTACAGCATCAAGATTTCCCGGGATGCGGATATTTATTTGGATGATGAGAGCCGGGCGAATATCGTGGAGAATATCCGTAAGAAGGTGAAGAAGCGCAAGATCGGAGCCTTGAGCCGTTTTATGTATGATCAAGCGATGCCGGATGATTTTCTGGCTTTTGTTTGCGATGCCTTTGGTATTACGTCGGAGGACTTGGTGTTAGGTGGACGATATAATAATTTGCAGGACTTGATGAAATTGCCGAATCCGGCAGGAAAGCATTTGGAGCAGCAGCCACCGGTGCCTATGCGTGTGCCTTTCCTCGATGAGATGGGGTCGGTATTCAAGGCCGTGAAGAAGCGGGATATCTTATTGCATTTCCCTTATGAGTCATTCGATTATTTGATCCGCTTTTTGATGGAGGCGGCCTTTGATCCGAAGGTGGATGAGATCAAGATTACCCAGTATCGAGTGGCAGAGAATTCGGCCGTGATTAATACGCTGGTCAGCGCTGCCCAGAATGGTAAGAAAGTGACGGTATTCGTGGAATTGAAAGCCCGTTTCGACGAGGAGAATAATATGAGTACGGCAGAGCGTATGGAGCAGGCCGGTATTCGTATCATTTATAGTATTCCGGGCTTGAAAGTACATGCGAAGGTCGCGGTCATTCTTCGGAAGGATACGTCCGAGGGACTTAAACGGCGTGATTTTGCCTATTTGAGTACCGGTAATTTCAATGAGAAGACGGCCAAGATCTATTCGGATATGGCGTTATTGACTTCGAATACGGAGATTATTACGGATATCAATAAAGTATTCGCTGTTTTGGAAGGGCGTATGAAAGAACCTACTTTCCGCCATTTGTTGGTGGCCCGTTTCAATATGGTCTCGGAATTGACAGGTAGGATTCGGCGGGAGATCGAGCATGTGCGGGAAGGCCGAAAAGGACGGATCATATTAAAGATGAACGGACTGCATGACCAACATATGATCGAGGAACTCTATCATGCGAGTGAGGCGGGGGTAGAGATCGATCTGATTGTTCGGGGGATTTGTTGCCTGGTACCGAACCAACCTTATAGCGCTAACATCCGGGTTACTCGTATCGTGGATATGTTTTTGGAGCATTCACGGGTTTGGTATTTTCTGAATGATGGTCAGGAGGATCTTTTCCTTACCTCGGCTGATTGGATGCGTCGGAATTTGAACCGACGGATCGAGACGGCTTTCCCGATCCTCGATCCGGATCTGAAGAGGGAGATAATCGATATCTTGAATATCCAGCTAAGTGACAACGTGAAAGCTTGTTATTTGGATGGCGAGTTACGTAATAATTTTAAGTGTGATGATAATCCGGTAAAAGTGCGTTCGCAATTGGCTATCTATGATTATTTGAGAAATAAATCCATACGGTAACCGGGATGGGGGAGTTTTGGGGATTTGTTGATTGGGGGGCTGGTTGCTTAGCCTTGAGCGTGGCGGTGGTATTTAGCTTTTTGTTGGGAGTACGTACGGGACGTATCCGGGAGAGAAATGAATCTGTCCGTTCTCGCATTCGGCAGAATAAAGCGAATATGTATCGCTATAAACAACAATTAGCCTCCTATCAAGAGCAAGTCGTACGCTTGGAGCGGGAACGGGATTCTCTGGTCATCCGCTCGGAGGCTTATGACCGGATCGAGACGGAGCTGACGGCCTATCGCCAGAAGATGGAGCAGTTGGAGAGAGAGATCCTTGTTCTTTCCGGCGATAATAACTTATTGGACAATGCTACCGGAAAAGTAGATGTGGATGTACCTAAGCTTTTATGTGCCCTTAAAGATGATCCTCTCCATGTGAATCCAAGTAAAGAGGAATGGGCTGAGATTATTGGTATGACCGATCTTCTGTTTAATAACTTCTTAACCGATCTGAGAAATAAATACAGTATTACCCGCCATGAGCAGGAAATATGTTGCTTGATCAAATGGAATTTCTCCCGAAAGGAGCAACTAGCCGTGTTTAATAATACTCCGGATGCGTTAACCAAATCGAAAGGCCGTTTAAAAAAACGTCTAGGCTTGGATGAAAAGACGGATTTGGATGCCTATGTCCGTTTATTATAAAGCTTAAAGTTATTTTGTTTGTCGTGATTGTCCGGCAATATTATCCGTTTATCTCCCATTGCGTGGTTTATATGTGTGATTATTAGTTGTTTGATGTTCGCTTGTTTTGTCCGGTACCATTTCTTTCCTCTTTACGATCCTTCCTGTACTTTTGCGGTGTGTGATTTAATTTTTAAGAACGAATAATCAGGAATGCTATGAGAACACAAACTGTACTACTATGGATCAGCCTTAGCCTAATGGTGGGGCTTTCCGCTTGTGATTGGACTTCGTCCTCTCCGGTGGCCTCGCTACGGCGGGCTACCGGATGGCCTTTCGAGGTGGTGGTTGTAATGGATCGAGACGCATGGAATGGTGAGGTGGGGGAGTTGCTGCAAGAACAATTGCGAGCGCCGATACCTGCTTTGCCTCAAGCGGAAGCATCTATGCGTGTCACCTATTCGGAGCCATCGGGCTTTTCCGGTTTATTACGATACGTACGAAATATCTTGATCGTATCCGTAGATCCTAACCGGTATACGAAAGCTGGAACAAGAGAGAGTCCCGATGAATGGGCCAGCGGTCAGAATGTTGTGACTCTGTATGCTCCGACTACCGCTGCTTTAACCGAGTTCCTTTTATTAAATGAAGGACGGTTGGTCAACCATTTCAATCGAGTGGAAAGGGAACGTTGGATAGTTGGACTTTCTAAGAGCCATAGCAGTTGGATCAATGAGAAGTTGAAGTCCCGTTTCGGTATCTCGCTGTTCGTGCCGGAAGATATGTCGGCCTATAAGGAAGAGACCGATTTCTTTTGGGGCTCGAATAACGCAAATCGGGGACGGACTGATATCTTGGTATATAGTTTTCCCTATACGGCTCAAGAGGCATTTACCGAAGATTATCTGGTCGCTATGCGTGATTCTGTAGTGAGGCGGAACGTACCGGGCTCTTTCCCGAATTCTTATATGAAGACAGAGAAGCGCTTCGAGCTTTCTTACGAGCCGATCACCTACCGTGGCGAATACCGCGGCGTATTGCGTGGTCTTTGGCGTATGGAAGGAGATAAGATGGGCGGCCCGTTTGTCAGCCATGCCCTGCTCGACAAGAAAAAAGGGCGGGTTATTGTAGCGGAAAGCTTTGTCTATGCCCCGGAATCAAAAAAGGCGAACTTGATCCGCCGGATGGAGGCCGCCTTGTTTACGTTGCGATTCGTGGATTAGGATTGATTCTCTCACGTATATAGGCGTAACCTCATGCGTATATACGCATCGGCCTACACGTACGTAAGTGTGGTCTTATACGTATATACGTGTGGCTTTATGCCTATATAGTGGTCTTATCGTCCTAAAAATAGTTTGATTTCCTCCGGAATATATCCCGTCCGTATACGCCACTCTTGCGGATACAGGTTATTGGCCCGGTTGCCAAGGTTCTTTACAAAACCTAGCGGAAGTCTTTGGTAGCGTACCAACACATATCCTTTATCTATGCCGGAGGGTAAGACGAGCGCCTCTTTCTTTAAGAATTTAATAGCGTCTTCCCATTCCAGTTCCACGGATGGAAATGCGTTGGGAGTTAAGGCAGTACTTAAAGCCAGCTCTTGAGACGGGATAAAGTCTTTCCCTTTCGCTTCTCCTAGGCAAATACCGGCGGAAAGTACCCGTAAAGGCTTGGCATTGATGAGTGAAAATAGATCCGAATGGGCTTTGGGATACGCTCGAAGGAAACTGCCGTTCCATTCGAGAGAAAACGAAGTTTCATCCGAAAGGAACAGACGGGCCTCCTGTGGGATGGACGGAGCGGCTTTTCCCCGCTCTTTTTTCCCTTTGGACTTGACACGAATCTCCTCGATCTCGCCTTCCGCTTTCCGGAGGGCGGCGAGGAAAAAGCCTTCGCCCCGTGTCTTATGCGGGAAGAAGCGGTAAACCGGATGTTCAAACCGGAGGGCGCCGGTGATCTGCCATTCCTCTTGGGTAGGGATAGGCAATGCCTCGGCTCCCAGCTCCTCTATTATATAATGTATGTTCTCCTCATCCTCTTCCGTATTATAGGTACATGTACTGTAGATCAAGATACCTCCGGGTTTCAAGGCGTTCCAGATATCATGGATGATGCGCCGCCCACGGGAGGCGCAAAGCCGTACGTTATCTACGCTCCATTCGCCTGTGCTATCCGTATCTTTCCGGAACATGCCCTCACCGGAACAAGGTACGTCGGTGACGATCACGTCGAACAGATGAGGCAATGCCTCTCCGATCTCCTCCGGGTCATTATTGATAACGATCGTGTCCGGGTGGCCCCATTTAGCGATATTCTCGGCCAATACATAACTCCGGCTGCGGATCACCTCATTGCTCACTAACAGGCTTCCATCCGGCAATAAGCTCGCCAGATGCGTGGACTTGCCACCCGGGGCGGCGCATAAATCCAGGCAACGTACCGGCTCTTTCACGTATGCCTTGATCGCTTGTTCCAGAAACATGGAAGACGCTTCCTGCACGTAATAGGCCCCCGCATGGAATAGAGGATCGAAGGTGAAAGACAACCGTTCCGGCAAATAAAAACCGCTCTCGCACCAAGCGACTGGAGCACCTGCTTTGGGAGCGGGAGTCCCTTTCATCGGGTTGATACGGATACTTACGGGAACATCAGCGCTTAACGCTGCCTCTAAATGATCGAACTCCTCGCCAAGTAAAGCCCGTGTACGGGTAATAAAATCAATAGGAAGTGCCATGATTATTCTGTTAGTTTGCGGCAAAAATACTACTTTCGCGGAAAACAAACAGTATGCGAGCATCTCTTTTCCTTATACCAGTTACCTTGGGCGATACGGAACATCGCCGTGTTTTACCAGAGTACAACCGTGACGTGATCTTATCCATCCGGCATTTTATCGTGGAAAACGTGCGTACGGCACGCCGTTTCTTGAAAAAGGTGGAGCCGGGGATCGTGATCGATGACTTGACATTTTATGAGCTGAATAAACATACCTCCCCGGAACAAGTAGCTGGTTATCTGGCTCCTTTGGCGAAAGGCGAGAGCGTAGGCGTGATCTCGGAGGCGGGTTGTCCGGCGATCGCTGATCCGGGTGCTGACGTAGTAGCTATCGCCCAACGGAAGGATTATCCGGTGGTACCGTTGGTGGGGCCTTCGTCTATCTTGATGTCGGTGATGGGATCGGGCTTTAACGGACAGAGTTTCGCTTTTCACGGTTATCTGCCGATTGATGCTTCCGAGCGAACGAACACGATCAAGAAATTGGAGGGAAGGATCTATTCCGAGCATCAGACGCAATTGTTTATCGAGACTCCTTACCGGAATAATAAACTGGCCGAGGAGTTGATCCGTACGTGCCGTCCGTCTACGAAACTGTGTATCGCCTCGAATATAACCTGTGAGGATGAGTATATCCATACTCGCCCGGTCAAGGAATGGGCGGGTAAAGTTCCCGATCTGAGCAAGAAGCCTACTATTTTCCTAATCTATAAATAAGAGGATTGATATGAGTTATCAAGCGCACGAGACAGCGGTAATCGATGCCGGTTGTGAGATCGGGGAAGGAACCCATATCTGGCATTTTTCCCATATCATGACGGGATGCGTGATTGGCAGGGCGTGTAATATCGGCCAGAATGTAGTCGTATCGCCGGGCGTGGTCTTAGGGAATAACGTGAAGGTACAGAACAATGTGTCTATTTATACGGGGGTGATTTGCGAGGATGATGTGTTCTTGGGGCCTAGTTGCGTGTTTACAAATGTAACCAATCCGCGTAGCGCTATCTCTCGGAAAGACCAGTATAAGGAGACGGTGATTGGCAAGGGGGCCTCGATCGGAGCTAACGCTACGATTATTTGTGGACATACGGTCGGGCGGTATGCCATGATCGGTGCCGGGGCGGTGGTAACGAAGGATGTTCCGGCTTATGCGCTGGTCGTAGGAAATCCATCCCGCCAGATCGGTTGGGTAAGCGAGTACGGCCATCGCCTTGTATTTGACTCCGAAGGATTCGCTACTTGTCCGGAAAGCGGCCAACGTTACCGCCTACACAATCACCAAGTTGTAGAGACGGGGCGTGCCCCGTCTCCCACAGACTGATAATATCTTAAATTACTATTTTGCAG
>ERZ773169.1452-NODE-1452-length-20867-cov-9.840284_pt1 | contig 20867 bp, 20 predicted proteins | sample MGYA00580536_ERZ773169 | MGnify/ENA primary metagenome ERZ773169 (study PRJEB29015, sample SAMEA2737814) | human gut metagenome | biome: human gut; feature: human-associated habitat; material: faeces | place: China | collected 2012 ...
TGCAGGACTAACTTATGGGTTGGTTGTATAAAACAGAACTTTGAAATTCATTTAATTCTTCAGAGATTTCCCCTATCCATTCATGTTTCAAACATAAAATAGATTGCTTCAGCGTAATACCCTTTAACTCTGTATTACATTTTCTGTTCCTCATAAAATTATGATTTTATGTGTAAATCAAGACCCTTGAAAGCCCTTAAAATAAGGTATTTCTCCAATTATTAAAAACTGCTGTCAATAGCCTGTTTTAAGCCTATTTATTAGCAAAAAGACCCTGACGGTCTGTATTTCTACAGAACCATCAAGGTCATTCTTTATGCTTGGACACTCTCACAATCCATGTGAGTTTTATTTTTGCCTACTGGCACTATTGATTCAGTTTTACATTACTGATTCAAATTGATTCATTACTGGCTGAAAACTTTGCCCCAAAAGTGGATAAAAGTGTTTGCCCTGCAATACTTACTCGTGTATTTATTACTTGTTAGCAATAGCTGCCTGTATTGAGTGGCAACCTTGTGGGAGTCGTTTTCTAAAAAAATAAGTTTCCTTGTTTCCTGTAACGTATCTACAGTATTTCTTGCAAATCTACTAACTTCACGGGTTAAAATTAATGAAAACATGCCATTTTTAGCATCCTCCATCATCCTCAAAAAGTTTTTTCTCTTCTTAACAGATGTTCCTGTAATTCCTTCATCAACATATCTTCCAACAAGTTCCCATTCAGGATGCTGTTCCAAAATATTGTCATAGTACTGAATCTGATTTTCAAGAGCATTAATCTGTGCTTCATGCTCCGTTGATACTCTGGCGTATATTGCAACTTTTCTCTTCATAATTTACTCCTATCCACCAGGTTATCAAATATAGATTTTAGCATAGTATAGCATCATAACCTGATTAATTCAATATTTACAAAGCCAAGGTGCAAAACATCTCCAATAAACATCAAACCATAATTCTGCTCCATCATGGTCTCCCACTTTAGAACGTATTTTTGTGCAATTTCCATTTTAGGATTTCGACCATCATCATTGTCAAAATTCCACTTCCGCATTGCCTTATTGCTAAAGCAATCGTTTTTCAATTTTGTTACCTGCTCTTTTTTCTTTCTCTCTTGCCCTTTGTTAATTTTCTCCTGCTCGGCTTTTTCATCGCAATCACATCTGCAACGAACCATCCTTGATTTTTTGTCCCAGAAATTAAAACGTTTTGTTATTGGTTTCCCACATACTTTGCAATATTCTATTTGTTCTGATTGATTTTCTTCTATTTGCTCTGATTGGTTGTTTTTTATTTGTTCTAATTCATTGATATTATAATTTTGTTTTTCCATTGCAATCTGTCTCCTTGTCTATATTTATAATTATTTTCTATATTATTTTTATTAATATATTTATTAGTATTAGGATTACTTAAGGTAGTTTCTTTTGATTTCTTAATGTCATATTTATCGTTTTCTTTAGTACCCGTATTAAATTTGTTTAAGTCCTTACTTACATTTTCTTTATATGGTTTAATCTTTACATAAATATGATTAGGATTTTCTTTGCCTGAACTTTTCCTCTCTATTAATCCTTTTTCTTCTAACATTTTCAGTGCAGCATAAATCGGTGGTTCCGACCTGGACAGTTTTTCTGCCATATGCTTTACTGTATAAATTACATACACTCTTCCCTGCTCATCAATCATATCGTTTTGTTTCGACAATGAAACTCTTCCAAGCAAAAGAGTATATACTGAAATAGCCAAGCTTGATAAACCTTCATTCCAGATAAATCTTGGACATGGATCAAAGTCCGCTAATCTTGTTTCTTTTTTTATGTATTGTTTCATTTTTCCCTCCTGTGCTTCGTATTTTTTAGTGGTGTAAATGTATATTTCAAGATACGCATTTGTGGCCACAAATGCATTCTTGTTAGGGACACCCTAATACCCTGATAACAACAAACGCCAAGAGTAAAACCTACTTTTTCTGTAGATTACTTCTTGGCGTTTTTTATTGTTATTAAATTGTCTTTCCCAGGTCTGACATAATTAGTTTAACATAAAGATTTATTTATTCATAAAACTGCGACTGCTAAATTTCTTTTATTTTCACAGTGGGAATGTGAAAATAGTAGTTTTACAAAATGCACTTCCCGACATGATGTCGAAAAGTTAAAGTTTGTTCTACTAAACTTTTTGTTTGTTATTAAATCTTTATGGCTATATTTTACTCTATTAATATTGCAATGTCGAATTCTAGGATGGTCTATTTTTGTAGAAAAATGCATCTACTATGGTTTATTTTTTAGAAATAATAAAGAAATGGTTGGGACACGGGGTCCCAACCTGATTAATATGATTATGTATAATCAACTTTTTACTTTATACTCTGTTTCCAATTGCTGACACAAACTCTCCTCAATATCACTCGTTTATTTCTCTCCATTTATCTGCCATATTTATTACAGTTAATTCCAATAGCCATCGAACTATTAGTTACCTTTAAAGTTAAATATATGTATAAATTAAAGGATAAAATGCTCTTGATTTTTTAACTCCATCTCCACCCTAATGAATTTTCACCACTTTCTTTCCTTGAGTTGCTATATATTTTTCTACCATTTCCTCCACTGTAATATAGGGATTCTCAGGAATTATACTAATGATTATCTCTTCATTTGAAACTTTAGTGGTATTTATATAATGAAATATTACTACTCCGTCTCATCACATTCTATAATAACTCCTAATTCAAGTAACGCCATTCCAACAAGCGAAAGAAGTGAAAAAGTATCTTCTTTATTATATTTTTCTTGTTGGCTGTCATAAACAGCTAATAACGTTGGTGCAAGATTATCCAAATCATATGTGTTAATTCCTAATGTCATTAGTCCATTATCCATTTCGTTTATTGAATGAACAAGACGTTTTTCTGCTTCAATTGTTTCGTCCGAAAAAACTAAATCAATAGTCTTCATATGTACATCTGTTTTATCCTCACAATCATCCTTGCATATTTCTTTCATAAGAATTGGTTTAACATCTTTTCCAAGTTTAAACGAACTATTAACTGTATTTTCTTTAATGCAGGATAGTAAATAACTTTCTATTGCTGGATAACTTAATAATACTTGCCCTTGATATCCCTCTTTTGTGCCATATGGGTCTGTATATTTCATTACATATTTTTTTCTTAATTCATTACGTTTATAACTAAGTACATCTCTATCATACAAATAGAAAATAGGGCAATTTTCAGGTTTTATATTAAATTCTTCCTTTAAGCGACAAAACAACTTATCAATTGATTCCTCCGTTAATTGAGTTAATTGATTTTTTGGAAGATTCAATGCAAACACACGAGAATTTGAATTTGGTCCATGTGCAATAAATTCTTCACTTCCACGTCTCAATTCTTGAACCTCATATCCTAAAATATCTGTAAAAATTTTTTTCAGTAATCTTAGTTCAGTTCCACCTGTATCTGGTCTTCCCCCCTCAACAACAAAAATTATATTACCAATATTTTTTGTTTTGTCAATTCTATATTTCTTCATATATAGGCAATCCTTCAAACATACCTCCTAAATACATCTTTTCTAAATTTTGTGCTTCTCTAGGCTTATATTTTGAAATTCGTTCCACTTTACTTCCACCTTTATTTTGGAAAGTAACTAGATCAAGCTGATCTGGCCTAAATACAGAATTAGAAATTAAATTTGTATGATGTGATGTAATAAAAATTTGGGAATCATTTGCATTCTTCATAAAAAATCTAATAATTCTTTCTGACAAATTATTATGAAGGCTATTTCCAAATTCATCAATAATAAGCATTCCTGAATTTTCTATAACATTAATTAAATTTGGTAACAAATCAGCAAAAACTTGATTTCCCTGCGATTCATTAATAATAACATTAGGAATAGGAAAGCTTTTTCTTTTCATAAAAACTGCTTTTTTATCTTCTCCTATAACAATTTTCAAACCTTCCCCTTCACTTTCCGTTCCATATTCAATATTGAAATCATAACCAAATGACTCAAGATATTCATTTATCTTTTCAACTCCAAAATTCTCTGCATACCTAATTATAGACTTTCCATATGATGCTCCTCTATTATATTCATCAACAATATATGAATTTTGTAAAAAATCCATAAGTTTTCTAAGCGTTGGCTCTTGAGGAAATCGACCAGTGTTAAATGATGCTGTCCTAAAAAATAATGTTTCAGCATCAACATGTTCATCTACAATAATATTTCCACCTATTCTAAGCTCTCCTTTATTACCTTTTCTATTTAAAACTGTAATATTATCAATTTTTATATTTTCTGAAATCGAATTTTCTTTAAAATTATGTTCAATTTCATATTCTACTTTTTTATGTTCAAATTCAAATTCATATTCTACTGTTGTAATTGGATTATCAGAAAAAATACAACGATATTTTTGAAAAGCAGTGCCTTCCCCTTTTATCATATCAATAATAAATGAAATACCTTTTAAAGCATTTGATTTTCCAGATGCATTTGGTCCTAAGAATAATGCCCCTTTAAGTATTTCATTATCATATACATTTGTTTTACTAAGTATAGAATATTTTGACGCACTAAAATCAAATTCTGTTCTTTCTTTAAATGAAAGAAAATTTGTTAAATACATTTTTTTCAGCATATTCTTTTCCTCCTCACATTTATTTTATTCTCAATTTATCACTTAGTCAATATTATATGTAATTTTTTTACTTTCTATGCGTAATTTTTTTACTTTTTATATTTTGATACCTTAGCACTACTTAAAGCAATAATACAATCTATATTTTTCCTATATCCACTATGCTTTCAATTTATTATTTACCCAATCGCATAATTCTAATTTTTCTATTTATTTTATTAGTTCAAAAATACTTATGTTTACATTATTATTTCAGAATCAAAGTACTGTTCTGTAAACAAAACTTTTTCCCATATTTGTTCTTTAGTAAATATCATATTTTGAGGTGCAACAACCCATTTTTCCTCTACATCATTATTGCGATGTATTATTGCAATAATTCTTCCAACAAATTCCTTTACAGGTTCATCTACACCTATAATATACGCATCTTGTTCCTCTCCATCTGGAGCAATTATCCCTTCAATATATCCATAATTAATCGTATAATACATATCTTTATGCTTAGGATGATAACTTCCAAGTGGTCTGTCAACCACTACTTTTACAATATCGCCAACCACTATATTTACCTCCTCTAACTTCAATTCTCGGAATTTTTTCGGGTGGTTGTCACCCTACCCGATTTTCCTTTCTTTTAATTTCACGAGACTTTTGTCTCTTTTTTCGTTTCTGCTTCCTGTCTTGGATTTAGCCATTCTTCTTCTGAAAAACTCCAGTATCTGGTTTCTCTTGCCCATCTTTCTGGATGTCTTTCTTTTGCTTTTCATAAACCTCTTTTCGCTTCCTTAAAATCTCCTGATCCAATCCCATATGTCTCTGTGATGGTGTCACATAGTTTATCCCACTGTGACGATGTTCGTTATTGTACCATTCCACAAATCGCTTTACCCACAGTCTTGCTTATGTCAGTGTGGCAAAACCTTGAGGCTGAAAATTCGGCACATATTTTAATGTCTTAAACAAACTCTCTGCATATGGATTATCATTACTTACCCGAGGTCTGCTTTTCGATGGCGTAATTCCCAGTGCATACAATGTTTCCAACATTGTTGCTCCCTTCATCGGACTTCCATTATCAGAATGTAGCACCAATGGCTCTTTCTGCATATTTCTGATATATATCTTTTCATCCCGATAAATTCGTTTTACCAATTCACTTGCATGCTTTGCTTCTTCACTTTTCCAAACTTCCCAACCAACAATCTTTCTGCTGTATAAATCCGAAAACATATACAGATAATAATGCTTTCCTTTGATTGGTCCATTTAAGTATGTGATATCCCACATCCAAACCTGATGGGCTCCCATTGCCTTGTGGGTTGATATTGGTCTCTTATGTTTCCGTTGCTCCCGCCCTCTATGAGTCAACTGTTTTGCTTCCTTTAACACTTTGTAAAATGTATTTTCGCTTGCTATATAGCTTCCTCTGTCTGCAAGTATTGGAACAATCTCACTTGGTGTTTTTGATGCAAACTCTTCAGAATTACATACATCCAATATCTTCTTTTTTTCTTCCATAGTCAGTTTATTCGCCGGCTCCGGTCTTGCACATATCGTGCGTTTGTCTATATAATCACTGTCTGTATTCTTCCAGCGGTTATATGTTCGTTTACTGATTCCAAGCTCTGCGCATGCTTTATACAATGCTGCTCCTGAATCTACTGCTTCTTTGATCAACTCTACTGCTTGTCTGTGATCTGAATCGTTGATCATTCGTCCTCTTCGTTCGTTCCCCAAATCACATCTGCTTTTTTTCGTAGCACTAATAATGCTGCTGCTTCAGCCAATGCCTTTTCTTTTCTGGCAAGCTCTTTTTCTAACTTTTCCTTTTCTTTACGTTCTGCACGGAGTTCTTTGCCTGCCTGTGTACCTTTTTCCCTTGCGTTATCATTTGCGTTTATACAAGCCTCTTTCCATTCTTTGACCTGCTCCGGATAAACACCTTTTTCACGGCAATACTCCGAAAACTCTATCTCTGTTAAATTTGCAGTTTCAAGAACAACCATGAACTTATCCTGACTGCTCCATTTATCTGCATTCTTATATTTTGTTGTTGCTGATAAGCCCTTTTGATGCTTAGCCTGATCTCTCCATCTGTACAAAGTATTGATCCCTACTCCTGTATCTCGCTGGATGTCTGTTACTGTTTCATCGCCTTCAAGCATTCTTGCCATTACGGCTTCCTTCATTTCCTTTGGATATTTGTTATAACTCATAGCAATCACCTGTCCTTCTGATACTTATCATATCAGCTTGGGAGGTGGGTGACAACTACCCTACGCTAGAGGGCCCTTAACTTATTACTCTACCTATTCAAACCACTTTAATTTCATAACAAAATTATTGGCATTTCTATAACCAGCTTTACCATAATAGTTTTCGTGCATTTCATCATTTACAGCTTGTAATTCAACACAAGATGTGCCTCTTTTACTCTATTTCCTATTTCGTTTAATAAAAGTTTTCCAAATCCTTTATGCTGATGTTCTGCTGCAATAATTATTTCTTCCAATGTATATCCTACAATATCGTCATATTGCTTGAAATATCCCATTACAAATCCGATAGTTTCACCGTTATCTTCTTTCATAATCAAAGAAAAAGAATCCATCATAGTTATTACCTGTTGAATTCGTTTCCTTGCAGTTTGCTCCGTCCAACGGCCTTCTTCATACATATTATAATAGTTAATATATAATGGTAATACACTTTCAATATCATCTAAATTCATTTCTATAATATTCATTTATCAACTCCTATGAATTCTCATACTATACTTGTTTGTATACCAATTTGGTATGTATTTGCTAAAGTCATTATAATTGTCAAATGCTTGTTTTGCTCTTCTAACCATTCCATCAATATCACTTTGTCCAAACTTTTCAGCCCACTTAATTGAAAATAGTGAAGAATGAGCAACGTATACGGCATGTACTTTCCAAAAATCTAATGGTATATCATCATCAAAATATGCATCTACCTGACCTATACAATATGGCACACTAAGTTCAATACCAAAACTATCTAGTTTATAGAATTCTTCGTATGGATCTCCCACTTCCCATCTATTGAAATCAATTACTCCTATTGAACCATCATTCATATATATCAAGTTCCCTGGATGAAAGTCTCCATGCATATATACTGGTTCTTTAGTCCATATATTTTTGATATTATCCTTAACATATTTTATTGCAATTTCATCATTTTCGATTCTAACATTTGATTCTTCATACCTTGATAATTGCAATAATTTTTTATCCTTTTTGGTAGTATTTGGAACATCTACAGGAGCAACATTTATTGAATGTATTTTTTTTAGAATAACACCTGCTTGCCTACCTAATAAATATTGTTCTTCATCAGAAAGATGTGGCAACACACTCTCCAAGTCATTACCTTCAATCCATGAAAGTAACATATATACTGATTTGCCTTCGTTGCATATTCCAAATTCCTTTGGCATTGACATATGTATTCCAAGTTTTGAATACTTTGTTATAATTTCATATTCCTTTTTCTTTTCATCATATTGTTCTATATCAGATATTCTCAATAACAACAATTCATCAAATTCAGTCTTAACCAAATATTTCTTATCACTTGACCAGCCTTTTGATATGTGTGTCACTGATTTCCAATTAGTGCTTGATTTTATATTTAGAAACATTTTTCCTCCCCTAATACATATGCTTATAAATATTTGAATTTAAACGATATGTTCTTAATGCCAAACTATTTCGCTTTCTTGTTATTCCTTCGAATTACCCATTCGTAAAATTTGTCATCACTACCGTCATACTTTGATTTTTGAATAGCCATAGATATTTGAGCAATATCACTACCAAAGTCATCTATTCCTGCGACAATTTTTTGTCTACAATATTGTACCTTAAACATGTCTCCACCAGATGATATTATCATTGGTCTTATCTCTAATGAATCATATAACTCCTGATAATCATTTTTCATACAAGATAAAATTTTTTCGAACTGTTGAATTCTTCTTTCAATATGAAATATAAATGAAGCCAACTTCTCAACAGTGTAACCAACAATATCTATAATGATTACAGGATTAACTTGTGGTACTATTTTTACGTATTCCTTATATTGTTTAGGTATTCTTCTCAATGCAACCTCATCTTCAGCAACCAACATTGATTGTGGATTATGAAAAGTCCAGTTTCTAATATTTAGGAATTCATTTAATAACGCTCTTTCATCTTCACCTAATTCTTTTTTTAGATATCCACTTTTAATTAATAATCCTCTAAGATTCATATATGAAAACGAACTACTTTGATGATCAGCAATAAATTTTAATAATTCATGTTGACAATGTAATATCTTATCACATACATTTTCATATTCTTTAGCTGGAATAACATCTTCATCTGAATTGACTAAAAGATCTATTGCCTCTTGATAATATTCTTTGTACTTTTCAAGATTGACTACCACCGGTGCAATTAGAGAATTTAATGCCGCGCAAGCATGCTCTACATCATTAATAGAATACTGCTTGTACTGTTTATTACCTTTTGACATAATCTATCCTCCATTTTTCCTCTTACTATATTTTATTATCATCCCGAACTAATCCTATAAGGAACATTGTATCAAACTATTCAAATAATTGATACTATCCCAATAATATAATTTACTCCCAGGCATAACGGCTGGGAGTAAAATGTAAAACATATTATTCATTTTTTGCAACAAATACACCTGTATTCTTTGCTATAAACAAAGGTTTTTTCTCTGTTATCTTGTTCTTCAAAAATTCGATACATTCGCCTTCACTTTTTCTCATTATCTTTTCAATACCACCTGGCAGAGAGGTCATATATTCATATACTACTTTCCAATCAGGTACTAAAAGATTATTATCATGATGGTACATTGTCACAAAGTCAAAATATTCATCCAACTGCTGCTTCCCATTTTCTAGACTAAATCCGCTGGCAAACCAACCTGGTATTTTAACTTTTTTATCATATTGCGTTGCCAAATTCCATAACTCTTTCATGTGTCCATCACCTATTGTTGAAGCTATAAAACTTCCTTCTTTAGCGAGCATGTCACATACTTTCGCAAATAATATTTTCCTATCTGAGTCCTCGATATGATACAACATATGATTGCACATAATTCTTTGAAACTTGATTGATTCTATTTCTTTTAATTCCCCGACTTTTACAGCATCACATGCCTCATAATGAAATTTAATATTTTTATTACTATAATAATCTCTTTTACTAAGTAACAGTTTCTTTGCAGCACTAATCATGGCTTGTGAATTATCTACTAGATATATATTGATATTTTCTGGAAGATTATCTCTTTCCTCATACCATAATTGAGCATTTCCACAACCAATATCTAGAATATTCATACCAACATTTAATTCACACTTATCTAACAGATAGGCATACCACCCCATATCTGATGTACTATATTCATGAATACTGATTCTTTTTTCTAACTTTTCACTTTTTGCATATTGATTGATAACTTCCTCTCTTTGAGAAGTCAGTTTCATTATTTCTATCATCTTATCCAAATTATCTTGTGTTGATAATAATTTCATTTCTTCAACTGCATTTTTAATTTGAGTTAAATGCGTAATCTTCAAATCAATTAGTTCGCTCTGTCTATTAAGAGAATTATTTACATCTTCTTCATCCAATAATTTATTAATTTCCTCAAGTGAAAAATCAAGATATTTAAATAGTAGTATCCTCTGTAATCTTTCTAAACTTTTTTTGGAAAACAGCTTGTAACCGGTATCTGTAATCTGATCTGCTACAAGAAGTCCTTTTTCAACATACACTCTAATACTTTTATAAGTTATTCCTGCCAAATCAGCCAGTTCTCCAGTCGTATAGTACTCTTTATTAATCATATAGTCTTCCTCCTGCAATATAATAATTAACAAGTTGCAACTTACTACAATACAATAATAAGCCTTGCCCTTAGGGCAAGGTCAAGTGTTTTTGTACAATATTTTTCTTTACTTTAATTTCTACTCACTCTATTCATACACATAATTTTGTACTCAATCTCACCACACTATCTAAAGATTCTACAAAATTTAATAACCCCTATGTCACACATAAGGGTTATCATTGCTTAATCATTATTAACGATGCGAATAGTTCCAGTTATCTTATCTTTCTCATAAACAAAATACCCTTCCCTACGTTGCCACTTTTGGTTCATATCCCCTTGGAAGTATTGTTTTTCTCCTACGACAGTCCAAAAGACTTGAGTTCCCGTTTTCTCTATATAACCATCTAGTATATCTCTACGAATTACAATTGCACTATGTTCATTCCCAAGAATAGCTAAATCGAAAGCAGCTATTTCTTCATCGTAATAATATACTCCATCAGTTTCCTTTAGATATAACTGCATCTCCTTGATTATTTCTCCATCTGGAATAGCAAATGATGTTATTTCCTCTTGAGAAGCATCATATTGTCTTCCCCATGAGAAATCAATTGCTGCCGGAAATGCCTTTATTTTTGTTTCATCATTATCATATTTGTATTCTTTAACCGTTGCTTCATAACCTGGACTCCACGCATATTCTCGTGCAAATAATGAACTACACTCTCGCATACCATTGGTGTTCTGCATAATAAAATCTGAATCAATCAATTCCTGTTCTGTGTATTTTTCTCTAACCTCCGTAGAAATATACATAGTTGCAATTGTCCATATATGTTGCTCCCCTTTTGGATATCCCAAAAACGAATCTTCCTCTCCTTTAGGTGAATATTTATTTTCCTGATATAGATATAACGATACCCATTCATTCTCAGATTGATCTTTGTGAATTAATCGTTTATTAAAATCTTGAAACATTTCGTCTTCTTCAACAATCCACTTATTAATTTCATCATCGGTTGCATCTACACCACAAAATCCTTCTTGTCCATAAACCGGAAGTTCTATCTCAGGTATTTTATTTATGTTTCGTATTTTTGCATTTAATGTTGGGTCAAAATCTCTTACAAATGGTTCCCATGGTCCATCATATACTACTCCACACTTGTCATTCCAATCCCAATTTTTCAATTTATAGGTATCCGAAACACGCGCTAGAATATTATACATTGCTATCCATTGATATTTCTTCCCAATTCGTTCAACTTTTTTTACGCTATGTCTATCATAGTTGCTTCTATTTTTATCATATTCTGCAAAATATTCTAGATTATATCCAAGATCATTTAATATGAATTGCATCGCATAATAGTAAACATTTTCTACATCTAAATCTATAAACTCATTCAAAACAGATTGAAATATGTATCTACCAAAATCACCATACATCCCTATGCCTTTAACATCCATATCAAATTTCATAGAGACTAATAATGGCCCTAATTCTCCATCTCGATAATCTTTTGTACCATAATCTACTTTTTCCACAATGGGAATAGGCTCAGATATATATGGTGCTTTGATTCTTTCCAACTCTATTAAATCTAAATCATCTGGATATTCTATATAAAATCTTTCTACGATAAGTCTTGCATAATCCCTAAGCAATATATCTGGATAAACCATTTCCTTATTAAAAACTTGAGTATATATCCATTGAGCCAAATCCTTAAAAACGTCTTTTTGCTTTTTTGTTCTTCTCATTACTGCTCCAAATACAACTCCATACAATCTTTGAATTATATATGGATCATTTACATCCTTAAACAATTCCAAAAGTCGCTCACATATAGAAAAGTGTTCTTTAATAATTTCTATCATAGCCTTTGACACCCTATCCCTCAAGTTTCTATTTGAAGAAGAAAGCATCCATGTAAATGTAATAGTTAATAAATATGCTTTATTTTCTGATAATCCCTCTAATCCATTGCCTGCTTCAATATAGTATGCAAGATTTATAATTCGGTTATATTCGTTATAATCATTGATAACTATAGTCCACAAATAATCTCTCTTACTTAATGAATACCTGTTTAATAATCTTGTTAAACCTAGAGCGTTGATTTGACTTTTTTCCTTTACGGAATTTTCTATAAAAACATCCCATACTTTTCCACTATCAACTGGGTATTTATTTATTAACTCAAGAAATCTGTCATATGTAATATAAGAACTTCTCCAGATAAAAGAAGAATAATACTCTTCCAATAACCGTTCTTTATCCCAATTATCTTTTATACTATCTAATACCTCTATAAGTTCATCTCCATATTTCATTGCATATAGCGAAGCAATCATAGCAAAAACTGATTCGTTTCCATATTTATTAATATTTCCGTCACTATCCAATTCAAAAAGATTTTTCTCGCAATAATCTATTATTTTTTCCCTGCTCTGTTCACTATTTAAGATTTTTGTTGCTTTTAAATAATCTTCCAAAAGATTATATCCAACATAATAATTCTCTTCTTTTTCTCGAACAAAAGAGGTTAATACTCCTGCTCTTTCTATTGCATTTATATATCCAATCTTATTAGTAACACCATAAGTGTTCCATGCAGATAATCCTAATAATTCTTGTTTTGTCAAAGTTCCATTTTTTGACACATCAAACATCTCATAAATCAATGGCTTTAATATGCCGACCGATTCCGACATTCCAGCCCCTATTGAACCTTCTCGATCTGCCTGTTCTAGAACATTATCAATAAGTGTTAGTAACCCTTGTTCATCACCACAATATGTATTGCAAAACCAAGTCAAAAACAGTGGATTTGTCATCTCTGAATGCAGATAATACTCTGGTGAAAATGGTATTCCGCAGTATGACAAAAATTCATATATTCTTTCTGGAGAGTCATCTGCGAATCCAGTATGCCTAATCAATGCAATGTCCCCAGCATCCTTTTTATCTAACATACTTTGACTCAAGGTTAACTCCTCAAATCCTGTTCTCAATGAAATAACCAATTTAACATGACTATACTGCTCTAGTGTAGTCATAACACGGTTAATTCCAATTTTCCAAACAGCTCTGTTTTTACTTTCATTTATGGCATCAATGAAAATGATAGCGTCTTCTCCAATTAATTCTGCCATATTATCCATCGTAGCAACTATAGACTCAAAATTTTGTCCAGAACTTAGTCCTTCTAAATTCTGGATAATTTGTTTCTCAATGCTATCGTCAGAAATAAAAGTCTGTCCTAAAAGCAATAATGTAGGACGTCCATTTTCCATCATTCTCTTTGCTGCCGTTGCCATCAATTGCGTTTTTCCAGTACCCATATCTCCTGTAATAATTGCAACCTTACTGTTAAGCATTGTACTTTCTATACTTGAAAACGAAATACATGAAGACACCGACAGTATTCTTTCTATCTCAAATTCTTCATTTCTAAGATTCTTATACTCTGGATTTTCATAAGAACACTTTTGGAGTTCCTTATTTATTGAAGTCAATCTGCTTTCTAATTTTGTAAATATATCATTACAATCATTTTCTAACCACCTCTTCCAATTAAGGGCATCAGAAAATGTATTTATATTTATCGGTTCCAAATTTTCGGCCCATTTTGATAATGAATTAACCTCAGCTTTGTATTTCCTGTCACATCTCCATCTTAACTCCTTAAGTTCGCTTATTAAGTCATTTTTCTTACTATTTACTTCTACTACTCCAGCATTCTCTCGCAGAAATAGAGATATGTTTCTCTGGGCTTCTGTATCAACATTGAACAGTGAATTATATCTTCTACCTAGATTTTCAAGACTAATATCTATATTTTTTTGAAACCATTTATCATCTAAACTATCAAGTCCAAAGTAACATGAAAGTACTGGTGGATAGTTCATCGCTTGATCCAAAATAGTCTGTCCAGTAATCAATTCAACTCTAATTCCAGCATCACCTAATAATTTTACGATTTCCTTATAGGGCTCTCTTGTCTCAGTGATATCTTTATTACAATAAAGATAAATAACATCCAATTTACCACAGTACTTTCCTGCTGCCACCTGAGCTGATTTTTTTATCTGTTCATATCCAATTATATTATCAAAATGTTTTGCCTGAAAACTAATCTTGGTATGACCATCTTTTGACAAAACAGGTGCTACCTCAACTCCTGGATGGTTATGATCTGAGTGAAGAATAACCCCACCCATGCATAACTCATTTTTAAAAAGAGAACGGCAAAGATTTTCAAAGGCCATTTTCCTATCTTTATGAAGCCCATCAAAATGGCTCCATGTTAATTCATATTGATTAGCTCCAATCACTCTTTTCACCTGTTATGAAGTGACCTCTTGTCAAGAGTAAATTTCAAGAAATCACCACATTTTCCTTTCTTTAAATTTTAACACAGGGTACAGAGGCAGAGCCTCAGATCTAACAGTCCTCGGCCTTGGCCACTCTGTTATACGTGGATTGGTTACCTACAGGTCAATGGTCCGCCGTGAATCTTGCCGTCTCCAAGCGTGAATCAAAATATATAAATATAATGTCAACAGAGGTGAATCGCAAATAATTCGGACCTAGAAATGCTCTAAGACCCTGCCTCTGTATCCAGTGTTAATTAGTTGTTTTGGCAGAAGAAATCTGACATGGTCAGTTTCTTCTGCTTGATTATCTATAAGAATATTCAGATGTTTCTGTCAGGGACTTGTCGCCAATGGCGATGCAAAGCATCCTTGACTGAAACAGATGAATATTCTATTAACTTACATGTTCTGTCATCCTTCCCCAGATAAAGCACGCCAGTTCCCTTGCTATTGAAGTTGTAGCTACATTTCGGTTAACACCTTTATTTAAAGTCATTTTATAAAATCTACGTCTAAGTCTTTCATTCGCTTTATCTGCATATGCAATTATTTCCGGCGGATTTCCTTTCTGTCTTTGTTTTAGCGCCACCGATTTATGCCCTATAGTTCCCCTTGTATAACTTTGAGTTGCCTCAACCGGCAGTCGTCTCAAATGGCTGTTCCCTGCCTTTATTATACTGTAACGATTAACTTTCGTATCGCTGGAATCTTCGCTTGGTACAAGACCTAAAAACGCTGCAAACTTTGGTGCTTTTTCAAATCTTTCAAAATCTCCAACTTCAACAATCATCGAAAGAGCTGTATGGGTTTTAATCCCAAGTAGACAACTCATGTGTTTTACTTTTTCATTATATTTTTCTGCTGTCGACAGTTCTTCTATTCTCTCATCGAATCTGTTAATCTTTTCTGTCAGATATTCATAGGTTAAAAGATATTCATCTAAAGTTTCCCTTTGCAAGGCTGATAATTCTAAATTTTTTAACCATTTTAAATGTGCAATGGTCCAGTAAGTTTTTCCACCTTCAAAGCGCTTACCCTGTCTTAATACAAATGCAAGAATCTGTTGTTTTACCTTTTTGAGATATAACTTCTGGTCATCACGCATTCTAATATATTCCTTAACAGCATTGTCATCATTATCTGGAACATATACTTCACTATATGTGTGAAAAGCCAGACATCGTGCTATATTTGCTGCATCTCTTTTATCTGTCTTTACATGATGCGTATTGGTTATGGCCATTGTACTTGGAGTCAATATTTTACAATCCACAGCATGCTCTTTTAATTGATGATATAAGGAATATCCAAGGCACCCTGCCTCATATCCGCAAACAAATGTAACTTCACCATCATATCTTGAACGAACCTGTTCCATGTATTTAAGAACAAGTTTGTAATCTGATGGTATTGTTTGCTTATATTCAACCTTATCTTTTTCGTAGCTATAACAGCAAAGTGTGTACTGTTCCTTATGGACATCCATCCCAACATAAACTATACTATTCATATGTGACCTCCTATTGTATGCGGTAATCCCTGTTACCTGATATTTTTTCTTCAATTAATATCTTACAGGTAAATCCACGAATCTACAATTGTGAGGTCACTTCATATTGTCTCCAAGCCAATCATATCTTAACAAACGTAACCATGCAATGAGACAGTTTTAAAAATCCTTACGAAACTTCAAATTTTCATGTGTTCGACAAACTGGAATTTATCTACATCTTAATCAAAATAAGACTTGGTTATCAATTGTTTTGCTTTATATGATATTTTGTAGACATCTAATCTAAAAACAGCAACTGCTTCGAGTTATCTACATTGCCAAGAAATTCATAACTAACTTTACCATTATCTCTTTCTCCTCTGCTCTGGATTCTGCAATCATAAGTGTAATTGCCACCAGTGCTCCATCACTGATAATTTTTACTCCATCTTTATAAAGAGCATTGTTGCGTGCTAAAAATTCGAGGAAAAGAGATGCAGCTATTCTCTTACACCCATCAGCATAAGGATGGTCCTTTATTATAAAGTAAAGTAAATTTGCAGCTTTTTCTTCCAATGACGGATACACATCTCCTCCAAACACATTTTGATAAACAGCTGCTAATATTCCTTCAACCTTACCCTTCTCTTTCTCAACGCCGAATACATCTGATTTAAATGAATCTTCCATTTCATCAACCATCCTTCGACATTCTTCATAAGTAATTCTATAAATCGGTTCATTTCCCTCAGGTTTTTGTAAAGACTGGTGATCATATTGATCCAAAAGAAGCAAAGCTTCAGTGTATTGATTTACTGCCTTTAATATTTCTTTTTCCTCCAAATCTAAGGAATATGCTAACATTTTTGTCTGAATATTAACCGTTTTTTGAAGTGCAAACATCCTTTTTTCGTTTATTGCATATCCTTCCATTATGTATTGTTTCAACACACCATTAGCCCAACGTCTAAACGCAATACCTTTTTTTGAATTAACTCTATATCCTACTGACAATATCATATCAAGGTTGTATATTTTTGGTTTTCTGCCTCCGGTACTTTTGTCGGAAAAACCGACAGAAGTATCATCCAGCTCACCTGACTTCAAAATATTAGATATATGTTCACTTACTGTTGCATGACTAACTCCAAACAATGTTTCTATCTGTTTTTGAGTAAGCCATACCGTTTCCTGTTCCGGATTTATTTGAACCTCTATGTTAACATTACCGTCATTAAATAATACGATTTCATTTGTCATTATATATAATATCCTTCTTCTAGCTTATTATTTATTAAATAAAATATTTTCGTTATACTTATTACTATAACTGTCTATTAAAATTCTAATTTAGTAATTCTTGTCTAAATATCAATTATTTCTTTTGCACGATGCAACACCGGCAATTCTCTATTGGCTATAAGTTTCCCTAATCTTGTATTTGACCTATATTCATACTCTCTAATAGCTTCTTCATAAGATAATTTCAATGTTGATAAGTGAAAATTATTTATTTCATCTTCTGTAAGTTCTTTTTCACCAAAGGATTCAACTTTACACAAAAAATAGTTGTTAATATTATGTCTATGAATCAGATTATAACAATCGCTTACAACTCCTATTTTGCAGATTACATCTACTTTTACGCCTAATTCTTCTTTAAGTTCTCTTTTTATTGCATCCTGCAATTCTTCACCTTCTTCAACACCTCCACCTGCTGTTTCTATAATTATTGCCTGCCCGAAATCATCATTTCTTTCGGCTCTTACAAAATAAAAATTTCCATCCTCATCATACACTATTGCCCTGGCAATATTTCTGTTATGATCAATATATTCCATTTGCCATTGGTCATCCTGCAACTCTATATTAAGTTCCGTAGTATGAATTGTAATATTCTTATTTACATTCTTTTTCAATTTCATCAAGTATTTTTCCTTATCTTCTCTGCAAGTAAATCTGATTATTGTTTTATATTTGAATCGTTCTAATATTTTTTCTATTTCAGGCAATGTATCTTTTCTAAAATCCATAATCCATTTTTGAAAATCAGGGTCCAATTTTGTTTCTATCCACGGAATGTCATCGCGCTTTATACCAATTCTTGATTTAACTCCTTCTAAACAATCTTTCTTTGTATAATCAAATAAAAAAATTGTGTCTGCACCTTTTATTCTTTGCTCAATAGTTGATATATAATTTCCATCAAGAATCCATTCTAATTGACTCATTATTTCATCTACCCTGCAAACCAATTCTTCCCTACTAATATGCGTTTTATCTTTCTTCCAATATATATTGTCCATATGAAAAAGCTCTATTTGCAAAATTTCTGACAACTGTTTTGCAAAGAAAGTTTTCCCACTTCCCGGACATCCGATTATAATTATTTGTTTCATTTTGTATTCTTCGTGTTATGTATAATTATTTGACAAGAATATCGCTAATAAATTTTATTTTACTATCTATATTTTCAAAAGTGCTAAAATGTTGCTTACCATCAAATTCCAACATATCACAAACTCTTTTCTTTATATCAGGAACAGTAATTTTTTCTTTTGCAATGTTTGGAGTAAACCATCCTACTTCAATACTTTCATCTGATACATTTTCATTTCCATCTATATATTTACAAATAAATGTCAAATTCACAACAGGTGGTAAAATCATTCCTTCAAGAGGACCATATCCATCTTTAGTATTCAATCTCTGATATATACCAACAAACTTTTCCGGCTCGGCAACAATGCCACTTTCCTCAAATATTTCTCTTTTTAAGCCACTCATTATATCCTCTCCCTGTTCTAGCACTCCGCCAGGGATTTCCCATCCTCTACGTTTTGATTTAATCAATAAAACATCATCGCCTTTATATACTAATCCTGCAACAGATATAAAATGTAAGGGTAAGTTTCTTGTTTTTAACCATTCGTCCATCGCTTCTCTCCTTTTCCGCCTCTTGATACTAAATTTGTTTTACTATTTCTTGAAAAAAGAAATGTATCTTTATACTAAACTTTGTATTCTTCAATTATCTCCATAATTGATTTTTCATAAATATTCCCATTCAACACATCCCCATTTTCTGAAAAACTAATTGTTCTAACATCTATTGGATTCTCCTCATATGGATTTATATATTCCTTGTTCTTATCGAAGTAATCACTTAGATATTTCACTGCATTTCCATTTGGAAAAATAACATTTCCTTTTGCCTGTGGAATATTTAAATCCTCAAATTCAGAAATAATTTTCTTTGTCTTTTTGTTATATTCATTATCATCTTCTTTACTCACAAGCCAAGCAGGATTTAATTTAATTTCTACACCACTCTCTTTTATGCACATTGCAAAATATTTCACTATATCAAGTGGTATAGTCTCTTGATGAAATGAATCAACAGATAATAACACTTTTTGAACTCCACTATATGACAACATTTGCGCCATTTCTCTTACTCTTTCTTTGTCTTTAGAAAAAAATCCGTTAGTGATTATTACCCTATCCTTTATGTTCATTTCTTTAGCAGTTTTATGAATGTTGCAAACCACTTCCGGATATATCAAAGGTTCTCCTCCAAAAGTCATTAAAGATTTAATATCATAGTTATTGCATATATCAATAACTGCTTGTGCTGCTATGTCTCCATCTATGTGTTTTCCACTTGATTTATGTTCTCCCTCTGAACAATGTATGCATCTTCCTGTGCATGCCATTGTTACAACAAACTCTATTCTGTTTAAATTTTCTAAATACTTGTTCATTCTTTTTCACCTCATTTGCCAATAGCCCTAATTTTCAGCCTATATTTTAAAATCTAGAGCTTATGACAAGCTTATAACTGTAGCGCACTACAATTTTGTTGTAAATAAATCATAATATAAATATTCTTAATTTAATGTTCCTAATTTAATTTTACTATCTAATTCCCATAACGCAGTTTTATTACTATCATACCTAAGTCTTTTTAATGCAGTTTTACAATCAACCCATTCATATTCTGTATGCTCTTGAGACAATTCCAAAATTGTTGTATCCATCCTAACAGCAAATGTATATTCAGGAATAACCAAACAATTTTCACCCCATATTTTTCTTGCTTCTTTAAAACAGTATGTTGGTATGCTATTTTGTGTATCAAGTACAGAATATTTACAATCCATACCTATGTTTGCTTCTTCATATGCCTCTCGTTTTGCAGATATTATTATAGTTTCATCCTCATCTTCTCCTCCACCTGCTATAAATTGCCATACTTTCATATCATTTCTTTTAAATATGCAATATTTTACATTGCCATTTTCAATATGATATGGAATGACTAATACCTGATATTTTGCTCTTGCCAATACATGTTCACCTCCTATAAACTGTAAGTTATATATGCCTTTGCAAATATACCATATCTATTAACTGTACACCGCCCTCA
>ERZ773169.1460-NODE-1460-length-20793-cov-15.382004_pt1 | contig 20793 bp, 15 predicted proteins | sample MGYA00580536_ERZ773169 | MGnify/ENA primary metagenome ERZ773169 (study PRJEB29015, sample SAMEA2737814) | human gut metagenome | biome: human gut; feature: human-associated habitat; material: faeces | place: China | collected 2012 ...
GGGAAAAGTTGGAGATAATATCAAAGACTTACCTATCGCTATCAAAATCAGTTTGCCAAAACTGCGGTACAATAAATTCCGTTGACGGAGTTAATTCGTACTCGTGTGGCAAAGATGTATATTCTCTCAATCCGTGCGACAGTAATTTTTTTATCGATTTTGATAATACGTCATATACACCGTATAATAGCAAAACGCATACAACAGACGCAAAGAAAGGAAAGTATTGTCAATTTTGCAAAGGTACATATTCACGCACAACCTCAAAACAGGAAAATCACAATTTCGCCGAAATAATTGACGGTGAATTGGGAAATCAGCGTTTTCATATTACGGTAGATTGTAATGATTGCGGATATACCAAAAACGAATATATAGCTGCAAAATCAGTAGTACAAAGTTATTACGGCAATGTAGACGGAAAATCGCACAGTATAACGGTAGCCGATTTATCCGAAAACGGTGTACATACAAGTATCCGCTATGGAACAGAGGCGAATAAATGCAATAAAACCTCTGCACCGAATTATACGGACGCAGGATATTATCCCGTATATTACGAAATTGATTATAGCTATGGTGGCGAGAATATGACTGAAAACGGTGTCAGCTATGTATGGCTATTATCCGACAATTCGTCATCCAATACAAACAACGGTCATAATCACGATTATCGCTATCTTGAAACAGTAAGTCCGACGTGTACAGAGTTAGGCTATGACCGTTTTCAGTGTAACGAGTGTGGAGCATTACAAAAAAGAAACTACACCCCTGCAACAGGACACGATTATAATACTATTGTAATCCGTGACGCAAGTTGCCAGCAGGGCGGTTTGGAATTACACGCGTGTAAGTCTTGTGGAAGTTATTACACTGAAAATACATCAATGACAGACCATAAGTATCAGACCAATACTGTTGCCGCTACTTGTACAGTAAACGGATATACAGAGCATATTTGCATTAACTGCGGATTTAAATATATTTCAGATTTAACACCTATTGCAAAGCACGATTACAGACCGACGATAACCGCACCAACCTGCAAAGCAAAAGGCTTTACAACATATAAATGCAGAAATTGTGATGATACCTATATTTCTGATTATACTGAGCCAAGCGGTCACCAATGGGACGAAGGACATATTATAACAAATTCGACGTGTGAAAGCGACGGCGTTATGGAATATGATTGTAAACAGTGTGATGAAAAGATGATAAAGGCTGTCAGTGCAAACGGACACACACCGGGTGCTGCGGCTACTTGTACGCAACCGCAAATTTGTGAGAACTGCAATGCGATTTTAGAATTACCGAAAGGACATTCATATTCTGAAACTGTAACAAAGCCGACTTGTACCACTATGGGATATACGACTTATTCTTGTGAAAATTGCGATAACTCATATATAGGCAATTACACAGATAAAACATCACATAATTACAAATCGACTGTAACTGCTCCGACTTGTACTACTATGGGATATACAACATACACTTGTGTAGATTGTAAAGATAGTTATGTAAGCGATTATACCGACAAATTAGCACATAATTATATTGCAGATGTAACCGCACCGACTTGTACTACTATGGGATATACAACATATACTTGTGCAGATTGTGGCGAGAATTATGTAAGTGACTATACAGAGGTATTGCCGCATAATTACAATAAGAAAACTGTAGAGCCGACGTGTACATCACAAGGCTATACAATATATACTTGCTCTGATTGTGGCAAAGAATATATCGGTGATGAACAACAACCGACAAAACATAACTATATATCAGATGTAACCGCACCAACTTGTACGGAACTCGGATATACTACCTACACTTGCAAAAATTGTGGTGAAACACACAAGTCAGATTATATTGAGGCAACAGGACATAAACTGTCAGATTGGATAATCGATACTCCTGCGACAATAGAACAAAACGGCAAAAAGCATATTGAGTGTGTAATCTGCGGTACGGTTATAAACACAGTCGAAATCCCAAAGCTACCTAACAATGATAATTCTGATGAGGACGGTCATTCTCGTGTCGGAGATTATAACATTTTGATTACCGACAAAAATAATAAACCTATTTTCAACAGTGAAATCAGCATTGACACAAACGATAATCTTACAATCAAACTTCCCAATGGACGTTTACTGTCGGCAGAGGATATAACGACAATTACAGTGACATATACTGAAACACAACAACCTGCGGAAAATCTGAACATATTTATAAGTGATACAATGAATAACGCAGCAACAGGCAGAACAGACGCTAACGGTCAGCTCTCAGTACCGAACACAAATTCATCAACAGGCAATACAAACGGCACTGTTGCAGATAAGGACAAGACCTATGTTGTAATTGTTACTGATAAAAACGGCGAACTTATCCCGAATTGCTATGTGACTGTCGGTGATAACTACTCTATTGATGTTAAACTTCCGACAAACACAGCCTTTAACAATGATAATCGTGTGACGATTACAGTAGTAAATGAAAAAGGTGAGCCTATAAACAGACTATGCGTACAGGTTGTAGGCGATAATGATTTTATTGAAAGCGGATATACAAATATCAAAGGTCAACTTACACTTCCTATATCTAATAGCGATATTACAGATGACAATGGTAATGCCGATGTCGGAGAAATTAAGGGCGATAAAATATATGATTATACAGTTGTTGTATCAGATGAACAAGGCTTTATAAAAAATGCCCTTATAACACTTGTAGTAGATGATAACGCTGTACTCGTATGCCTACCTGACGGAAAAGTAATTGATTACTATAACCGTACTACTGTTAAAGTAACAAAAACAGACGGAACACCTGTTGAGGATTGGAAAGTAACAGTCTATAATAAGGACGGAAGTGGCATAAGAACAGAAGTGACGGACAAGGACGGAATTGTTATAGTACCACCGCTTAATGAAGCTCCTATATCAAAGCCTACCGCTACTCCAACACCTGATACAAACGCTACACCATTGCCGGGTGTAACACCGACACCAAGCAACAAGCCTAACGAAACAGAGAAACCGAGCGAAACAGAAACGCCTGTATTGCCTGACAATCCGACAGAAACAAACAAGCCTAATGAGCCTACTCCTACTCCGAATATTGGTGATGGCTCGGTAGTACAGAATAAGAACTACAAGTACAGGGTATTCGTATGGGATAATGATGGTGTGATTTCAGAATTTGGACTTATTAAGTTGCTTGAAAACGGTAATATTGAAATAGAATTACCGACAAATAAAACACTCAATCCAGGAAATAAAATATATGTTAAGGTTATAAATGCAGATAATGAAACAGCAATCAAAGGTATCACGGTAAATGTAACAGACGCAGCAAAAAATACTGCTTCCGATATTACAAACAGTAACGGTATTGCAGTTGTACCTGTTTCAGATACTGATATTACTGACCGAAACGGATATGCACAAGTAATCGAGGACGAAAAAACATATAATATTGTTGTTGAGGACACAAAGGCTAAGATTGAAAATGCTATTGTAAAAATAAAAGACGGTAAAATCAGCATTATACTTCCCGATGAGAATGTGCTTGACGCAACAAATCAGACTACTGTAACAGTAACCGACAAAGATAATGCACCTGTTAAGGATATGAATATCACTGTTACTGACAAGAACAACAAGACTGCAACAAAAGCCACTGACGAAAACGGAAAAATCACCGTACCGGTTAAAACTTCAACAAGTGGTGGTGGCGGCTCATCTTCGGGAGGAAGTGGCGGCAACAGCTATGTCAGACCATCATATATTGTCAAGGTAATCGACAAAGATGGTAAAATCATAAATGTCAATAAGACAATAAAAGACGATAAAATCACTTTAACACTTCCGAATGGCAATACGCTTGACGATAATTATTACACCATTACTGTAACCGACAAAAACGGCAAAGTTGCACCGAATATTGATGTTACTTTCAAAGACAAAACTAATTCCGTGAACGGTAAAACCGATACAAACGGTCAAGTTATTATGCCGTTGTTGGAGCATAAATCATATATTGTTGGCTATCCAGACGGAACATTCCTACCTGACGGCGATATGTCAAGAGCCGAAGCGGCTGCTATATTTGCCCGTCTTATCTCGGAAGAAAAAGACGAAACAATAAGCGGTAAATCGTCATTTAAGGATACTGACAAAAACGGTTGGTATGCAGACTATATCGGTTATCTTGAAAAATACAAGATTATTGAGGGATATAACGACAGTACATTTAAACCTGACGCACCTGTTACAAGAGCAGAGTGTGTCGCTATGTTAGTCCGCTATTATTCACTGTTCAATGAAGTTAAGAAAGGCGGCTACACAGTAAAATATACTGATGTTGACAAGAAATATTGGGCATATGATGATATTGCATACGCAAAAAATATTGGTTGGCTCAACGGTTATGCTGACGGAACATTCAAGGGCGATAACAATATTACACGCGCCGAGGTAGTAACCGTAACAAATCACGCGACAGGCAGAACAGCGGATAAAGACTACATCAATAAGAACGAGTCAACGCTGAATAAATTTACAGACCTCAAAAATAACGCTCATTGGGCATACTGCGAAATTATGGAAGCGGCTAATACTCACAAAGCCGCTTCTTCAGATAAGGCTGAAACTTGGGTAAAATAATTGTCGGAAGTTTTGTCTTGACAATTTCTCCTACTACACTATATAATGTAGTTAAGAGTAATCTTAAGAGAGGAGAATGATTACTATGGCAAAGTATAAAAATCAGGGTACGGTCAATGTTGATGCTGTAACCAATTCCATTTTGTCAAATGGTGGTGGAATTAACAAAGGTAATAATGAAGATGGTTCGACACATATTTCTGTTTATAGTAGAACAGAGAACAGACATATTTCCTACGATAAAGATAAAGATGGTAATATTTCTGGAGTCCATTCAAGCAACAATGGTTATCCTTATATGGACTATAAAGGCGGTAAGTAAAAGAGTTAAAGTCGAAGAAATTATAAAAATGCGAAATAATTTAGTGAGATTACTCTGACGCGGTTGTCTATTTTACAACAATCGCGTCTTTTTTTGTAACCTTTTTCAGAAAGTGATGGATAAAAGGAGTGATTTTAATGCAAATTTTAAAAAGAAAGTTGCGTGATAGCAGTTGAACAGACAAGACAACAAGAAAAATATGATAATTATGTTTATACTACTTATCCCTATTGTAATATGGTTGGCGTTAAAAGTTGCAATGTGTTACAGTACGAAATTAAAACTGTTTGATATGCTCCCGCTTTTAACCGCCAGCCTTAATCAACCGTTATATTTACATTTAAACGAGTATAGTCTAAAAACTGTACTCGTTTTTTTGTTTATCTATGCGTGTGGTGTAGGCATATATTTCACTTCAAGCGAAAATCGCAGACCGGGAGAAGAACACGGCTCAGCAAAATGGGGTAATGTTCAAAGCATTGCACGAAAATACACTAACAGAAAAAACAAGTTAAAAAATCTTATATTGTCGCAGAATTTGATGTTAAGTCTAAATGCAAAAAGTCATAGACGAAATCTAAACATACTTGTAGTCGGTGGTAGCGGTGCAGGAAAAACACGTTTTTATGCCAAACCTAACATTATGCAATGTAATACCTCATTTGTTATAGCCGACCCCAAGGGTGAAATGTTACGAGCAACAGCACCTCTATTGTTACAACGTGGATATGATGTTAAGGTATTCAATCTTATCACTCCGGCAGATTCGGACGGATACAATCCGTTTGTGTATATTCGGACGGATGAAGATGTAATAAAGCTAATATCAAACTTAATACAGAATACCACACCTAAGAACGCACAACAGTCAGACCCGTTTTGGGAGAAAAGTGAAATTGCACTTGACTCAGCGTTGATGTTATATCTTATACACGAAGCACCATCTGAAGAACAAAATTTTGAAACTATGATGTTTATGATTGAAAATGCAGCTACGATGGAGGAGGACGAAACATTTGAATCTCCCGTTGATATATTGTTTGAAACGCTTAAAGAACGATGTCCCGAACATATTGCAGTAAAGCAATGGAAAATATTTAAGCAAGCGTCAGGCAAAACGGCAAAATCAATACTTATTTCCGCAGCGGTAAGGCTTGCGGCTTTTAACTTACCCGAAATCGCTAAAATGACGTCATATGATAATCTTGATATAGGCAGTTTGGGCGAAAAGAAAAAAGCTATATTTTGCGTAATCCCCGACAATGATAATTCATTTAATTATCTTGTCGGTATGCTTTATACGCAGGCATTTCAGGAATTGTATTATCGAGCAGACCGTAAACACGGTGGAGAGTTGCCTATCCCCGTACATGTTGTAATGGACGAATTTGCAAATGTGGCGTTGCCGGATAACTTTGAAAGGGTACTTGCAACTATGCGTTCACGTCGAATTTCAGTGTCAATAATCATTCAGAATATGGCACAGTTAAAGGGATTGTTTAAAGATAGTTGGGAAAGTGTCGTAGGAAACTGCGACACTTTTTTGTATTTAGGCGGTAACGAGCAGAGTACACACGAATACATTTCAAAAATGCTTGGCAAGGAAACTATTGGCACGCAAACGCGAGGTATCACAAAGGGACGTAACGGTAGCAGCAATACAAATTATCAAAACGCAGGACGTGAATTATTGACGTTGGACGAAGTACGCCTGTTGGATAATTCAAACACTATTATTTTTATCCGTGGTGAAAAACCTATAATGGACAAGAAGTTTGACATACTATCACACACAAATATCAAGCTGACTGAGGACGGCGGAGCTACGCCGTACACACATAGCAAAGACGATAAATATCTGATAGAAGATTTAAGTGTATCGGATATTGAAAACTTAGAATTTATAGAATTGGAGGATACAGACGATGAAAAAAATTCAGAACACGAACAAAACTAAGGAAAAACTCAACAAGACAACAAAACATCTGCGTGTAGCAAAATATGCACTTATGACAATACTTCTTATAATGTCATTTGCAACACCTGTACTGGCAGACGACCCATTATCAGCAATTAACGGTCTGTCAACATTTATATTCTCAGCCATTAAGGCAATCGGAATGATTTTGTTAGGTTTCGGTATCGTACAAATAGGTCTGTCGTTAAAATCACACGACGCTTCACAACGTGCTAACGGTTTCTTAACATTCTTCGGCGGTGTAATTATCGCGTTCGCCAAGGATATTCTTGATTTAATATTATAAACTGCGAGATACAACAAGATAAAAGACAGAAAAATAAGTTGAAAAGATAATGAATTTAGCATAAGAGCAATCAATCTTGTTAGATTGGTTGCTCTTTTTGCATTGGATTTTTACAACTTGCTTGCAAGTTGTAGTGAGCAAAACATTTACAGTTTATGTTATAGCATTAGGAGGTGAACTATATTGTCAGATAATTGGATAGTCGCAAATTTGGAAAATGCGTTCAGCACTTGGAACGACAAAATGACTGAAATATGGTCAATTATAACTACTTCCCCGCAAGAATTCAAAGGCGGAGCAATATGGAATATCGTAACTACAATAAATGGAGGTTTGCAGGCTATTGGTTATGCCTTGCTTATCCTCTTTTTTGCTATGAGTGTATTCAAATCAACCGCAAGTTTTAGAGATTTTCAGCGTCCAGAATATGCACTAAAACACTTTATCCGTTTTCTTGCAGCCAAAGTAGCAATTACATATGCACTTGACATTATGACTGTCATATATAAAATATGTGGCGGTGTGGTAGAAAAAATTGCAGGTAGCCTTGGTGGTATCAGTGGTGCGGCTGTAACTCTCCCCAAAGCGATTGAAACGGCGGTTGAAGAAGCAGGTTTTTGGGCAAGCATACCATTATGGCTTGTTACAATACTCGGCAGTTTATTTATAACCGTGCTATCATTTATTATGATAATGAGCGTGTATGGACGTTTTTTCAAACTATATATGTACACCGCACTTGCCCCTGTTCCCCTTTCGTCATTTGCGGGTGAAGGAACATCACAGATGGGAAAATCATTTATAAAATCATATGTCGGTGTATGCTTGGAAGGAGCAGTAATCGTGCTTGCGTGTATTATATTTTCGGCATTTGCAAGTACAAGTACCCCTAATATTGATACATCAATCACAACAGTAACAATGATATGGAAATATATAGGCGAAGTGATTTTTAATATGCTGATATTGGTTGGACTTATCAAAGGTGCAGACAGAATAGTAAAAGAAATGTTAGGCACTTAAAATTTGTCGTTGTATTTTATGCAATATTATGGTATAATAATTACATCAAATTAATATGAGGAGGAGTTATTATGCCAAATATCAGACCTGTTTCGGATTTAAGGAATTATACCGATGTTTTAAAAGATATTAGTATTGATTCGCCTGTTTTTTTAACAAAGAACGGCAGAGGAAGATATGCAATTATTGATATAGACGAGTACGAAAGAACACAAGCAAAAATTAAAATTATGTCGAAATTAGCAGACGCAGAACAAGCCGCAAAAAAAGACGGCTGGATTGACGCTACCGATGTAAAGAAAATATTGGGGGTTGAATAATGGCAAAAATAAAATTATCCCCATTGGCAATAAGCGATTTACAGGAAATAAAGTCATATATCAGTGATGATTTAAGCAATCCTATCGCCGCCAACCGAGTAATAAATCAGATAATAGATGATTACACATTACTTGAAACTTCACCCGAAATGGGTATATCTCTTTCCGCTAAAATAAATATAACGACCGATTATCGTTATTTAGTCAGCGGAAAATACATAGTGTTTTACAAAACGGACACAGAATATGTATATATATCACGCATACTTTATGGTGCAAGAGATTATATCCGTATTCTCTTTAATGACGAAATAACAGACAATAGCGAACTTTAATTAAATTATAAAGTTGCCACTATTTTAAATAGTGGCAATTTTTTTATGCAAAAATTTAGACAACTTGTTTGCAATTATAGCAAGCAAATTAAGGAGGGAAATATAATGGCATATAACAATCTAATCCGCGCAAACGACCCTATGGCAATAAATATGTTAAAGGAGAATTTAGCACATTTTGAAAACAATATTGCATATATGCAGGCAGTTAATGACTATTACAAAGCAAACGGTACAATGGTAAACTTTGAGGGCATTGACTATGCAGAGGCAGTAATACTCGACGAGCGAGTAAACGGTTATCAATCAGCCCCATATCCGGGAAGATTTTTTAAAGAAAATTATGAGAAAATCGGCAGAATAAAATCTAACATTGACCGTTTGGAAAACAGACCTAAAACAATGTTCAACGGTTGGCAGTTTGTAGGTGGCGAAGCTATTATAAATCTTGCAAATAACCGCTTGCAGCTTATATTTGAGGAAAAACCAACATCGGAGCAGAGAGCAATATTAAAGCAAAACGGTTTTAAATTTGCACCAAAAGCAACAGCGTGGCAACGTCCGTTAGATTATAAGACTATGGCTGCGGCAAACCGTATTGATTTTATAAAACCGCTTGACGGTAAAACACCTATGGACTTGCAGCCAAAAATGACACATTGCAACGCACCCGAAAGATAAGGTTACTCAAGATATGGAGAATAATAATAGCTAAAAAATATCATAAAAAGCATAAGGACGAAGATGAGCGTTAAGTTTGGAGGTATTTATGGAAATACGAATCAATAAGGAAATTAAGAACTACCACGAAAGCCTGTTTTTCGGATTGTCCGCACGTCAGTTTATATGCTCGGTTGCCGCGGTTGGTGCGGCTGTTGGCGTATATTTCGGACTCAAAGATATTGTAGGAAAAGAAATAGTTTCGTGGTTATGTATAGTCTGTGCGTTGCCTTTAGCAGCCGCAGGCTTTTTTAAATATAACGGTATGCAATTAGAGGAATTTATAATTGCATTTATTCGGAGTGAATTTATATATGCAGGTGTGCGTACATTCAAATCTGAAAACATTTTGTACAATATATATAAGGAGGTTTTGGCAGATGTTAAAAAATCAAAAAAGAACACCCACACAGCTTTTTGGAAAAAAGGAAAAAAGAATAATTCCTAAAAGTGTTCAACAGTCTATCCCTATAAAGCGTATTTATAGAGATGGTATTATGCAGTGCGGTCAATATTTTTCTAAAACGTGGCGTTTTTCAGATATAAATTATGCGGTTGCGTCAGATGATGACCAATTAGAGATGTTTCTTGCACACTCGGCAATCCTAAATGGACTGCCGACTGACGCATTTGCAAAGATTACTATATACAATAAGCAACTAAACAGAAACGTATTTGAACAGTTTATAACACCAATTGATAAAGCCGACAAAAACAGTATAACATATGCGAAAGAACTTAAAGCATTGTTGAGTGATAAGATGGCAGACAGTAATAATATCGTCCACGAAAAATATATTACTATATCAAGTGAAAAGAAAAACATTGAGGAGGCACGCACATTCTTCGCTCGTGTCGGTAACGACTTAACTGTCGATTTCGGTAAAATATCATCACATATTACGGAGCTTAACTACAAAGAAAGGCTCCGTATTTTTTATGACTTTTTTCGTGGCAACGATGGTGGAATATTCAATTTTGACCTCAAAAAAGCTATGGCAGTCGGTGCGGACTTTAAAGATTATATATGCCCTGACAGTATGGAATTTAAAAGCGATTACATAAAAGTCGGTGATAGATTCGCAAGAGTTATCTTTTTGAAAGAATACCCGTCATTTTTAAAGGACAGTATGATATCTGAACTGACGGACTTTTCTTGCAGTATGATGTTGTCGGTGGATATTCAGCCTATTCCTACCGACGACGCGGTAGAGGAAGTGCAAAAAAAATTATTAGCGGTTGAAACTGATATTACAAAATGGCAGCAAAAGCAGAATATGAACAATAACTTTTCTGCAACCGTACCATATGAATTAGAACAAATGCAAAAAGAAATTAAGGAATTTCTTGATGACCTTACCACTCGTGACCAAAGAATGATGTTTGTTACCGTAACAATTTTACATATTGCGGATAGTCTTGACGCACTTAACAATGATACCGAAACTATTCTGTCAATAGGTCGCAAACACCTTTGTAATTTTGCTACGCTCAAATATCAACAGGAGGACGGAATGAACACCGTACTGCCATACGGGTTGATAAATATTAGAGCTATACGCACAATGACGACGGAAAGCACTGCGGTACTAATGCCGTATAAAACTCAAGAAATAATCGACAATGACGGTATCTATTACGGTATCAATGCAATATCACATAATCTCTTAATGTGCAACCGCAAATTGTTACTTAACGGAAACGGATTTGTTCTTGGTGTTTCTGGTAGCGGTAAATCATTTGCGTCAAAGATGGAAATTGCTATGTCGGCATTGTTTACAAACGATGACATTATTATTGTAGACCCTGAAAGAGAGTATGCACCGTTAGTTTCAAATCTTGGCGGTGAATCAATTACACTATCAGCGTCATCAAATAATCATATAAATGCTATGGATATAAATAACGATTTCAACAACGAAGATAATCCTGTATCAATTAAATCTGAATTTTTAATATCGCTATTTGACCAATTATTGAAAACTGGTGATGCAAGAAATAGTGGCGGTGTTGGAGCAAAAGAACGGTCTATTATTGACCGCTGTACTATAAATGTATATGAACAGTATTTCAGCAATACTAATCAGACTATGCCCACGCTTGCAGATTTCAGAGAGGAATTATTACGTCAACCCGAACAAGAAGCAAAAGACCTCGCACTGTCATTGGAATTGTTCGCTACGGGAAGTTTGGATTCCTTTGCACATCAAAGTAATGTAGATGTTGACAAGAGAATTATTTGCTATGACATCTTGGAATTAGGCGAACAAATGAAATCGGTCGGATTGCTTATAATGTTGGATAACATTATGAACAGAGTTATTGAAAACAGGAAACGCGGTATATATACACGAGTATACATAGACGAATCACATTTGTTTTTCAAAAACCCATACAGTGCTGAATTTCTATTGAAGGCGTGGCGACGTTTCAGAAAATACGGAGGACTTTTAACTGGAATAACCCAAAATGTTGAGGAATGTTTGAAAAATGATACTGCAAGGTGGATGATTTCGAATTGTGAGTTTTTGCTTATATTTAATCAATCACCTTCGGACAGAGCCGAACTTGCTTCAATGCTTAATATATCTCCCGCACAAATGGGATATATAACAAATTCGTCGGCAGGACGCGGACTAATTAAAGTCGGCGGCTCGATAGTACCGTTTACAAATGACTTCCCTACTGATACAGAACTCTATAAATTGATGAGTACAAAACCGGGTGAAAAATAAATTACACAGGCGGCGGTGAAAATCGCCGCCTTATTTTTTTATATAAGAATTGAGGTGATAGTAATTGAGCGACTTAAAAACAAAACCTAAAATCAAAGAAAAACCACAGTCGGCAAAACACATTGTTAAAAACGCACCAAAAGATGTGAAATCTATTCCGTATAATGTTCTCAGCAACGCTCCATCTGTTATGAAAGAGCAACTTATAAAGCGGAACTCAGAAAAACAGTTGAATGACAATGACGAACAGACTCCCGAAAATTATGCAACAGATACAATAGAATTTGCGGCATACAGTACAACATCAAAAGTCTATCGAACTATGCGTATTATTGCGGATAATAGAATAAAATCACACAAAACACACAAAATCAAGACTAAAGAAAATTATACAATTCCTAATGTTTCCGTTAAACCTAATACTACAAATAATATACAGAAGTTAGCAAATAATCAGCCGAAAGCCTTGCAATTAACAGACAGAAAAAATCCAACTAATTCGAGTGAAATCAGGAATGTACCTAAAACCGTAAGCAGAACTCCAAAAATTGCAGAAGATAAAAAAATTATGTCCAAATCGAACATAATTAAATCAGACCAAAAAAATAATCCAAAATCAAAAATGTTTACACCTAAGACAAAAAAAGAATATACCGTCGCACAGTCCGAAACTCCTTTTGCCGTTCCCGAAGTGAAACAAAAATCAATACAAAAATCAGTACAGAAATCAACTGCAAAACAAAAATCAGATATTAAGACAAAGGAAAATTATATCAAATCTCATATTACGGATACAGATATAAAAAGCCCTGACAATGCAAGACACGAATATGTCAAGAATAAGTTGAAATCAAAATTGACGGAACAGCAATCACAAAATAAAGACGCTAATTTGCCGAATACTCCAAATGCGGATATTACCTCCAATGTTCCCTCAGTTGATAAACCGAATATAAAAACAAAAGAAAACTATATGCAGTCTTTACGGAACGGAAAAGCAGAGCATATAAAAACGGCATACAAGACACCTAAGCAGAAAACAAGTATTGTTCCCCGTCAAATGCAAACTACAACATCAAAAGCGGTACATAGTAAAGAACAAATAACATCTAAGACTATAAAAAACGGTAAGAATACAATTAAAGCAAGCCGAATTGCAAAGAGAAAAGTATCAAAAACTCACAAAGCCACTGTTAAAACACAAAAACATGTCGCAAAGCAAACCGCAAAACAGACCGCAAAATTGGCAAAAGAGGCGGCACAAAGAAGTGCGAAGATTGCAAAATCTGCGGTGCGTGTAGCAACTAAAGTTGCAGTCAAAGTTGCACAAGCAGTTGCCAAGGCAGTCAAGGCTATTTCAACGGCAATTGCGTCCGGCGGTGCCGTGGCAGTTGTAGTGGTTATATTGATTGTTGTCATTATTATAGCAGCTATTGCGGCAAGTCCGTTTGGTATTTTTATTTCTGAGGAAGTAACGGATACAGGAACAATTCCATTATCGCAGATTATAGCGGAATACAATGTTGAATTGACACAAGAGGTCGAAGATATTGAATTATCCATAGACCATACAGAGGTTGATGTTATAGATAATCAGACTGACAGAAATATCGTGCTTGCGGTATTTGCGGCAAAAACAGCAGGAACGGATGACAACACCGCTGAAGATGTTGTCATATTTGATGATATTAAAGCCGAAAAACTAAAAACATATTTCCGAGCCGCTAACACCGTAAATCATACGGTCGAAGAAATTGCGGTATCAGATACAGAAACAAAAAATAAACTCACTGTCACGATAAGTGGCAAAACAAAAGATGAGTTGATGGATTTATATGAATTAACCGCAAATCAACGTGAGGCAGTGGAAACCTTACTTGAACACGGCGATGTTTTGACCTCATCAAGCCATAGTTTGGCAATTACAAATGCAGATGTTCAAAGCATTATAAATGGATTGCCGTCATCGCTTCCGCAGGAACGTAAGGATGTCGTCAAAAATGCAGGCTCACTTGTTGGTAAAGTAAATTATTTTTGGGGTGGTAAATCAAGTGCAATCGGTTGGGACAGTGCTTGGGGTACTATGCAGCGAGTAACTGCCGCAGGAAGTCCATCATCAGGAACACTAAGAGCATATGGATTGGACTGTTCGGGATTTGTCACTTGGGTATTTAATAACAGTGGTATGGGATATGCTGTCGGACACGGAACATATGGACAGCGTGACGCCAGTATTCAAGTAACAGCGTCAACGGTGCAAGCAGGTGATTTATGTTTCTTGCCGAGTTATAGCCACGTTGGAATAGTTGTCGGTAAAGATACAAATGGTAATATTCTTGTTATTCACTGTTCTTCCAGTGCAAATAATGTAGTAATATCCACCGCGTCAAGTGTTGGATTTACAGTTTTCCGCAGACCAAATTGCTATTAAATATTTAATCGAATTTTTTTGCCGATAGAGATATTTTCTGTTATGATAAATATATCAAATAAACAGGAGGTATTTCATTATGAAAAAGAAAATATTTACACTAATAATCCCGGTGGCATTGACCACGATGAGCACCACAACTTTTGCGACTGAAATCCCGCGAGAAAGTACACCATTAAATGCAACCGAGAAACAGACACAAATTGTTGAGAATTTAATCGGTGATATTCTTGATGATGTACAGACGGAAAATCTCGGTTACACATTATCCGCCGGCTATGCAAACACTAAAATACGCAATGCGGTAATTACAGGCGAAACAAATGGATACGGATATGGGATATTATCACCAATAGCACAGAACGCAATCCGTGTTATGTGTGATAGACAGTTACGACCTGACGCCTACGCCCAAGCGGAACAACAGTTAAAAGTATCACTTGCTGACATCATCACCGAGGTTGAGAACGGAATGGATATGGATACCGCCATCAAAGCGGCTTATGAAAAAATCTATCAATCTGTAAATATATCATTTAACTATGATGAACAATTTTCACTTGACACCTGTTATCGCGACATTCCTGCTGTTGGAATGGAAATGTTTACAGTGGCAAGAAAATTGCTTAATTCTGCAAAAATAAAATAAGGGAGCTACTGAATCGCAACTCACTTATTTTATTTAAGTTTTCTAAACGAATTTTCTATATGTGTAACATAATCATAATTTTTCAAATAAATATCCTCTTGGTCTGTAGGAAATGAAAATGTGTACATTCTTGCAATACCATTAGTGAATATACATTTTCTATAATGAAAATATCCATCAGCTGTTTTGCTTGAAATCACATACCAACCATCATTTTCAAGTTGGTCATCACGATATAATTCTGTTCCGCCGTAAGTCCTTCTGAATGTATCAATAACAAATAGATCCGGCAATTCGTCATCAACATATCTTGCTATAAAATTAAGCGTCGCCCTTCGATCTTCTGACGTTAAATTAAAATCATTTTCAGTATCTTGTTGCAAACTGCCTTCTAATTCAAAATTAGAAGGGCAATCTATCGTATAGTTAAACGTTTCAGATGTACGTTTCTCAAATGTTGGTTCCACATACACAGTTGGAGTTGGAATGGGAGTCGGTGTAGATGTAGGTTCAGGCTCTGCTAATCCCCAATCAATCAATGTATTATCTATAACATTTATTGGATTTTCAAAGTTATATCTAAAACACCATTGCCCCAACAATAATACAATTCCTATTAATAATGGGATTACTATATATAAAACTATTCTATTATCTCGTATTTTCTTAATACACAATAATACTATACAAATAACAATTAATACAAAAATACTAATTAATAATACCCATGAGGCTGTCATAATAAAACCTCCTTACACAGACCATTGTTGAGTCTATCCTCAAGCTCACTTCTATTTTATTAAATTGCAATTTCAATATTAGTTACTCAAAAATTTTTCACTATCTATTGCAATTATATAATATATATATCACAACATAAAACAGCTTACAATAAAATAGAGCAAATTACACAAACATCAGCGTAAAAACAGATTTTTCGACAAAAATAGGAGGACTACATCTTATTATGCAGTCCCCTCTATTTTCATGAACAAATATTTTAATTATGCAGTTATCCATACTATATGTATAATTAATTGTCTGATTTCTGTACAACGATTTTTCAGAATTCCGTCAGCGAGAAGTGGCAAGAGAACCACCCCTTGACGTTCATGTTCCATTAATCGTATCCGTAACATTTGTGCCAGAAGACATCTCCACTTTTGTTAGCGAATTTTGGTTAGTAATTTGTCAAATCGCGACCTATCTTTTTCCGAAACTTCTTCAAGAGAAGTAATAACTTCAATGTCACCCTTTTTTTTCATTTCCTCTACATTTATTAAATTACATCCTATTGCTCGATAGTATAAAATTTTATTGTTATGTGTGTCCAACCTTATATATACTAAGCCATCATCGCCACAAAAATACATATATTTACCATAAGATTTATATGAATTTAAGTCATTAATAACTGTTTCATTATATTTAAAATTGTATAAACAGTATTTTTTTTCTCTATTCATAGATGTATAAGTTAGAATTTGATATTCTCTATTTCCAAAAGTTTTATGAGTATCGCGACCAATACTATATTCATAGTTTTGAGATATAAGTCTACATATAACAACAAATACAACGATAGATATTATCACACAAAAAATTAGTGTTTTAATTATTTTCTTCATTATATATTACCTTTCTTAATATGTATCATAAAAATCTATATACACCTCTACTGGTTCAATTACATTCATGGCTTGATCCAGATATGCTAAGTCATTCATCGTCCATAAAAACATACTTTTCAAATCATCTTCTAAAAATGGATTTCTGAATTCAGTAAAGTCAAATGTATCATATACTTGTATAAAAGTATTCCATGAGGCATCACTATTTCTTTCTGCTGTAACTACTACAGAAACATTATGTAATGCTGCCCCTAAATCTCCTCCTGAAACATCAAACGCATATGTAAATGTAAAGAATGCATATGAGTAATCATACTGTGTGCCATTTGACCATAAATAGTCATTTACTTGTTTTCTAAAACCACTATTATATTTTATTAAATCAGCAGCATACTCTCCATTGTGAGCTTCAAAGTGTTGTCCAGAGCCATATGTTGATAATTCTAATAATGTCGCTGTTAAATACCATCCTTTTCTGTTTCTTAAATAATATTCCGCTCCAAGTCGCCATATATTTCTAGCCGCACTATCTACAATATATTTACCATCTGGATCAATCATCCGCACAGGATTGCTGTTACAATAAATATACAATGAGCCACTTTGTATAATTGCATTAATATTGGGTTTTTTATCATTACTATTTCCATAAATCATATTATCTACATTCCAATACGAATCTTCTGTTATAAATCGTCCTGTGGTTGGTCGGTAATATCTTGCCCTTAGATATACACTGTCGGTTTCTATATCATAATACTCACCACAATATCTGAATGGGTTCGTATCATTATTCGTTTTGTTTGTTTCCACACCAAACGCATCATAATTATACTGCTTTGTTATAGCACCTGTACTGTTTGTAAGTTGAACAACATCACCGTGTCCGTTATATGTATAGAAGTTTTCATTGCTGCCATTCTTTGATGAAATAAGCTGTAGACCACGAATACACTTCGTTACAGTTCCGTCTGTCACATCTCCTACTATAATTTGTGCCGTCCCATATATGTTTTGTTGTCTTTTCGTCAACGGTCTTACTCATGCGAAGCCCAATCACTTACGTCCTTATGTTGAAATTTCAATACTAGTTACTCAAAAAATTTCTCGATACCTTATTTCAATTATATATATCACAGCATAAAACAGAGTAAATCATATATCTATTAGTATAAAAATAGATTTTCTATCAAAAATAGGGGAACTACACTTTATTGATATAGTCCCTCTATTTTTTATGAAGTAATATTTTAATTATACCATTATTTATGCTATATGTGTAATCAGTTTTCTAATTTGCATATAATGATTTTTTAGTGTTCCTTTACAAGTGTGATTCTTCTTGTTCTATCTTGTGAGTTTTTCTGCATCCTATGAAATTTCTAATAAATATTGATATATTCTCTCTGATCCACCTCTTTTTGCACTGTCAATAACACTATCACATCCGCTATCACTGGAATAAGAATAATGTACGTCAGCACCATTTTCAATAAGTAATTTCATACATTCAAGTTGTCCCCCCCGAATAGCATACATTAGAACAGATTCACCACCTGATCCATCAGAATATGTATTATTTCCATTTACATTAGCGCCATTTTCAATGAGATATTGTACGATTTCTTTATATCCTTTTCGTGCTGCTACTGATAAAGGCTCACCATTATTAGCACCATTGACATTTGCCCCATTTTCGACTAAGTCTTTTACTATTGGTAAATTACCATAAAAACATGCTGTTTTTAGCAATGTATCACCGTTAATAGGTTCATTTGAATTAAGCCCAAACTTCAATAATTTATCCATAACCCCTTTGGAGTTATTCTGAGCTGCTATCTGTGCCGCATTTTTAATATCTATATTTTCTTCTTGTGTCAAAATGAAATCTACCGTTTTAACATTGTCATACTCTGCAGCTATACTCAAAGATTGCTCCCACAATTCTATAGAATTGCTATTTAAATTTATATCGATAAGTTGTTTTAATACATCTGTATTTCCATACAATGCAGCACATTTACACAACTGCTCCTCATTATACTCAGGAAATTCTTCTAATCCTTTAAGTACATCTTCTGGCAACCCAAAAGCCGTAACCCACTCTAAATCTAATAAATTATTTATATTGGAATTAGAAAATAAATTTTGCAATTCAGAATCTGTCAATTCTGTTAATTTTAACAGTTCCCTAATCTCATTAAATCCACGCCATATTTCATCAGTATTATCTTTACAAACTCTTAATAATATGTTTATGGTTTCCTCCCTTATTTGAGGATTATAACCAAGAAGTACTTCTACTGCATCCCATTTTTGATTAGCTATTGAATATTCTAAAACGGTTTGTTCATTTTTACAAATCTTGTTAATATCTGCTCCATTATCAACCAATGTCTTGATAAATTGTTCATCTTTATTTGATACAGCTTGAAGGAGCGATACTCCATCGACATCTTCATAATTAGCATCTGAACCATTTTCGAGTAGAATTTTTGCTACATCATAGCACCCTGTAAATATCGCAATTCGAGTAGGATTATTTTCTAAATGCCCCCTATCAGTACGTTCCCATAATATCCTATCTGAAAATTTATTAACATTTGCCCCTTCCTCTATTGCTTCTTTGGCAGCTTCCACATTTTGTACTTGCATTGAAGTTTTTAGCTTACTTTCAGCAGTATTGACTTCTTTATTCAAATTAATGGGTAATCTCCCACAAGCAGCAACAAGAAAAAGAATCATCAAATTACTAATTAAAAATATTGTCTTTATAAGATACTTCATTAGCTCATATCCCTTCTATCCAAATTTTCATTATAATATTAATATTTTAGGTCTTTGATTTTGTCTTCTATTTCCAATGTATAAGTCCTTCTGTATCTGAAACTGCTTCATAGGTTATACTATCATCATTTAAACTTGTAAGATTATATTGAAATTCATTTCTCATGGCAGAATCCTTAAAACAAATTCTTACTAGCAATTCTAAGTCTGATGAATCCAAATCAGAATGTATTTTAAATCCTGTTAGCCACCATGTTTCTACAGGTGATCTACTAAACAACTGCTCTCCATCCTTTGTCGATAAATTCATCGACATTTTCAAAAGATTACTATTATCAACACTGTCATAATGACCTGGGATGTTTGGATTATTATAATACACTCCAACCTCTGCACCAATAGTCGGACCATAATCACCTTTCCAAAATTCAATTCTCCATGTTCGTTCACCGTATTCAAAAAAGACTGCAATATATTCTATATTCAAAGTTCGTTCTGCTACCCAATCATAAAAATTATTATAACCCCAATCTCGTTGCCATGCGTTTATATGGCTATAAAAAATACCTTGACTTTCTGCATAATAAAATCCCGAAACCCCTATGATATTATTTATATTGGAACCATATTTATTTAATATATCAACACACCACGATAAATAATTTATCTTAAAACTAATAAACTTCTTTGCATCATCCAGATTAAACCATTTTTCACCAGTAGGATCAATGCGCGATATTGGATTTCCATCGCAGTAATTATACCAATTAACTCTGCTTTGTATAGGATCTTCAGATATAAACTGTCCAGTGGTTGTACGGTAATATCTTGCCCTTAGATATACACTGTCGGTTTCTATATCATAATACTCACCACAATATCTGAATGGGTTCGTAT
>ERZ773169.1463-NODE-1463-length-20782-cov-6.045014_pt1 | contig 20782 bp, 31 predicted proteins | sample MGYA00580536_ERZ773169 | MGnify/ENA primary metagenome ERZ773169 (study PRJEB29015, sample SAMEA2737814) | human gut metagenome | biome: human gut; feature: human-associated habitat; material: faeces | place: China | collected 2012 ...
TAAGACGTCGCCCTCTCACGGCGAAAACAGGGGTTCGATTCCCCTACGAACTGCTCTGTTTTTTATAAAACAGCCCAACCCGAAAGATACTGCAGGTAACAGATGTTGCTTGCAGTATTTTTTTAGTTATAAATAAAAATCTGGTTTGGGTGTATTATTCAATCGGCATTGTGAGAGGAGCATAAATTTGTTATAAAGGGATTGAGCGTTGACAAATTTTTGACATTTATAGATTATACTGATTCAGATAAGAAACTACGGGAGGAGCATCAATGGTTTATAAAATATTGATTGTGGATGATGAAAAAATGATGACGGAATTACTTTCGGATCATTTACGGGATTGCGATTATGAGACAATCACAGCAAATGACAGCAGGGAAGCAATAGAATTACTACAAAAGAATCCAGATTTAATCATTTTGGATATTAATATGCCGGACATGGACGGTTTGGAGTTGTGTCGGAATATCCGAAATCATGTGGATTGTCCGATTCTTTTTGTCACGGCACGGATTACCGAACAGGATAAAATCAATGGATTGCAATATGGCGGCGATGATTATATTACAAAACCGTTTAGCTTGAATGAACTGACAGCACGTATTGCAGCCCATTTGCGGCGCGATGAACGGAATAAACATAAATCCAACACGGCTGTTTTGACATCCAATGACCTGATTGTTAATTTAACGGAGCGATCCGTGTATTATCACGACAAACAGATTCCATTTTCCAGACGGGAATTTGACCTGATCGAGTTCCTGATCACAAATGCTAATCAGGTGTTTGACAGAGAGCGCATTTATGAAGCGGTATGGGGATATGACGCAGAGGGCGACAGCAATGTGGTGAAGGAACATGTGCGGAAAATACGTGCAAAATTAAATGAAGCAACGGGACAGGATTACATAGAGACAATCTGGGGAGTGGGCTACAAATGGAAACGTCAGTAAAGAAAATCAAAAAATTACCCTTGCGTAAATATCTGGTCTTTAGCGTATTGATCACGCTTGCAATTATTGTATTGTTGTCAGCCGCGACTATTTTTGGATGTATGACTTTTCGAAAATATTTGCTGCCGGAGTCGAACAATGTGTTTTTGACAGTGGATGAAACCTATGCGGACGGAACAAATGTATCTTATTCTATGCGGGTCAAAGTTGGCGAAGAAGGCGCAGAGCTTCCGGTTCTAATGTCAGAAGATGGAACGGCTGCGGCATCAAAGCAAACAAAGTATACAATCCAACGGATTGAGAACAGTGTGGATTCTTTAACACCAAAGAGAAAACTGGCATATCGTTTTTGTGGTGCGGTCATGATCGTGTTTCCGTTATTGTTTTCGATTGTTGGAATTTTGTTGTGTGGATTCCATTTTTATAGGAAGAAACTTTCTGTTCCGCTGAATTTATTGTCTGATGCTACAAAACAGATTTCTGACCGGGATCTGGATTTTCATTTACAATATGAAAATGAGGATGAAATGGGAATACTGTGTGGTTCCTTTGAACAAATGCGGCAGACATTGCGTGAAAATTATCGGGAAATGTGGAATCTGCTTGAGGAACGAAGATTGTTACAGGCATCAATCGCGCATGATCTGAGAAATCCCATTGCGGTGATCGAAGGCTATACGGAATATCTGCAGATGAATCTTGCCAAAGGAAAGCTGAATAATCAAAGAGTTTTGAAAATTGCGGAGAACTTAAATCTGGCTGCCCGACGACTGGAGCATTATACAGAGTCAGTTCGTACGCTGAACCAGATGGAGGACATGGAAGTCAATCGACAGAAGGTGAAAGCGTCGGATTTTGTTTCTGACATGGAAGAGGATCTGCAGATCATGGCGCAGAAACGTAAGATTCGTCTTACAATGGACATTGTATTGGAAAATATAGAAATCTGGGTGGATCCGTCTATTTTGTATCGCGTGTTGGAAAATGTTTTCGGCAATGCGCTTCGCTATGCAAAAGAACGTGTACGGATAGAGGTGTCGTTAGAGAATCAATTATTGTCATTTACGATTATCGATGACGGAAATGGATTTTCGGAGGAAGTGCTGACAAGGCAGAAAAAACTGCTTCTTGCAAAGCCTTCGGAGGATGGACATCTGGGAATGGGACTGGCGATCAGCAGAATCCTGTGTAAAAAACACGGTGGCTGTCTGGAAATAAGAAATGATGTGGGACATTATGCGGTCGTAAACGTAACATTTTCGGTAAACGATACTTTATAAAGTAGACACAATGAGAAGAAGGATTACATAAAAATGGACATAAGAAGTTTGACTGATTTTTGACTTTTGTATGATAAGGTCTCCTTGTAAGCTGTAAGGCAATAAATGCAAGGAGGTCCTTTTTTATGAAGAAAATATTTGCGGTGCTGATGTCACTTGTTTTGGGTGGTTCATTATGTGCCTGTGGAAATGGTGTTCAAACACTGGGAGAAAATACAGGAAAAGAAAGTAGTGGCAGTTTTGTATCGGAAGAACAGGCAGTGGCTGGAGGAATAATGAAAAAGCAGTCGACCCAAGAACAATCATCAAAAGGGCAGGCAGTAGAAGGTTTGCAGATTTTGAATGATTCGGATCATTTGGCGAATTGTTACACGAAGGACGGCTATTATTATTTGACGAAGGATGCCACAGAACTGGAAGACGGTACGTGGGGAACACACCTGATGTATATGGATTTTGCAACCAAACAGGAGGTGTATTTGTGCAGTAATGCGGGATGTAAGCACAATACGGCGGATTGTCCGTCGGTGTTTCTGATGAATGAATTTCCACTTTATGCAAGTGGTATTTTTGTTTATGGGGATAAATTGTATGTGCTGAGCAAGGAAAGTGATAACGAAGGTTCCGTGACGCAGGATTTGGTGGTTAGTTCCGATGATGCCGCAGTTGAGACGGAAGCTGCAAAGGCAGTGTTGTATGAAATGAATCTTGACGGCACCAATCGGCAGAAAGTGTTTACGTTTGATGCCGGACTGACCGTAGAAGATGTTGTACTTGGAGATGAGTCCGGACTTTATTTTGTGACGAAAAAGTTATCCAATACGATGGGAGAAGGGAATAACAGCGTCACAACGTCAACCGGCAGAAAACTTGTGTTTTGGAACAAAAGCACACAAAAAGCGGAGGATATCTGTTCACTGAATTTTGAGGATGGTATCAACTGGAAAATTATTGGTTGCATGGATAATGCCTTGGTGTTATCTGGAACAGATTATGGAAAGGCGCTTACAACGGATGATTACACTAAAAGTGATGATGACTGGAACAATATGTATAAAAATTCCAGTGAGGTTGTGGCTACTCTGGATTTGAATACAAAAACGCTGGATGAAAAATATCGGATGGACAATGCGACATTACATAGTATCGCGGTTATGGATGGAACACTTTACGTGTCAAATTCTGAGACTGGAGAGATAAAAACTATTAATCTGACGACAAAGGAAGAAAAGGTACTATGTACGCTGGCGCAGAATTACATTATGAATACGTTTGACCATGTTTTGTGCTGCGATACCTGGAATGACGAAAATGACCGTACTTATTATTTCGTAAACACAGATACCGGCGAAGTGCAGCATTCTTCCCTTGTAAATCAGGCACTTGGCTGGAATCTGGAGTTTAAGGCAGAGGTGGGTTCGCAGATTTTGGTGATTTATGATTATGAATACACGCCACTGGGCGATAATTCCTATGATATTACGCAATACAAATATGCACTGATCGATAAGTCAGATTTGTATGCAGGAAATGCAAAGTATGAGCCGATCCTGATGGTTGGAAAGGGGTGTTAGTGTATGCTTTGTCTTACGAATATAACAAAAAAATACAAAGAGAAGCTGGCGCTGGATGATGTGTCGCTGGAGCTTGCTCCCGGTATTTATGGGCTGCTTGGTCCAAACGGAGCGGGAAAATCTACGTTGATGAATATTGTTACGGGAAATCTGAAGCCGGATGGCGGGCAGGTACTTTGGGATGGAAAAGAGATCAAAAGTCTTGGTGCGCAGTATCGAAGTATTATTGGTTATGCACCGCAGCAGCAGGGGCTGTATGATGCTTTCACCGGAAAACGATTTTTAGCTTATATGGCGACATTAAAAGGCATTTCAAAAAAGGAAATGCCCGAAGAAATTGCGCGGGTATTGTCCTATGTGAATATGACGGAAGCTGCAAACCGTCCGATCGGTACTTATTCCGGTGGCATGAAACAGCGTATTTTGATCGCGCAGGCCATATTAGGGGATCCGAAGCTTATTGTGTTGGATGAACCGACGGCAGGACTTGACCCCAAGGAGCGGGTGCGGATCAGAGAACGAATCGCAGCGCTTGCTGGAGATAAAGTGATTTTGGTATCCACGCACGTTGTCTCTGATATAGAACCAATTGCAAAGGAAATCATACTGATCAAGTCTGGAAAAATCATAGATCAGGATACGGTGGAGCACCTTTGCGGCAAATATGGCAGGGTAAATGGTCTGGAAGAATTGTATATGCGAATTTTTGAGGAGGATACCTCATGTGCAGACTGATTTATTATGAACTTGCAAAAATATGGCGTAAGCGAAGTTTAGCATTGTCCGTTTGTGTGTTGCTGATTTTAAACCTGTTTCTTTTGTGGTATGTCAATTGTTCGAATGGTGAAAATGTGCCGCTTTCTGCTTATAAGTCTTTTCAAAATGAGATAGCGGAAATGTCTGAAATCGAAAAAGGGGATTATATTTCCAATCTGAAAGAGACGATGGATGGTGTCTGCTTAGTTCAGAATGTCTTGGATATGCAGAAAATGCAGGGAGAAAGCGGAAAGGCGCTTGCCGAACAGGAGATGACAGCGAATCCGGGAGTTTTTGAAAAGTATTATAAAACATATCAAGCGGGCAGCTATTTGCATTTTACGGATTCTATCTGGCAGGAAAAGAATCTTATTGATGAACTTTATAATGAACAGCAGAAAGCGGCAGGTTATGAGGAATATTTGCAGTCTGTGCAGGGAAATAAGGCAAGTTTAAGTGGTATTTCGATCTTTGGTAATCAGGATAAAAATAATTTTTCCACAAGAAACATTGAAAAAAGTGCAGAGGATTATGCGGCATTGTCGGATCAAAATATTCGATGGATGCCGTCAAAAGCACTTTCGGTTTCCATGGAAAATATATGGACGGATCTATTTCTGATTCTGTCGGTATTTCTGTTTGCCGGGAATTTGATTTTTGAAGAAAAAGAGAAAAAGCTTTTTTATATTACACGAAGTACGAAAAGAGGGCAGTTTCAGAGTATTTGTGCCAAGCTGACAGCGTTGCTGATTCATTGTATAGCAATTGCGGCGTTGCTTTATGGCTGCAATTTGATTTTTTCGGAAGTTACGATTGGCTTTGAAGATGTGACAGCAAGTATTCAATCGATAGCTGTTTATATGGAAAGCAATCTGAATATCAGCGTTTTAGGGTATATTGCAGGTTCGGTTTTGACAAAGAGTACAGTGCTTTTTGGCATGGGAGCGATTCTTACGGCGCTTTGTATCCTGACGGATCAAATGTTTTTGCCTTATCTGGCAGGGATGCTGTTCTATGGCTGCAGTTACTTATTGTATCTGCTGATTCCGGCGGTTGGAAAAGGTTCGCTGTTTAAATATATCAATCTGATCGGGCTTATGAAAACAGAAAATCTGTATGGAAGCTATTTGAATTTCGATATTGGCGGATATCCGGTTTCACGATTACTGGTTTCATGGAGCGTGATCATTATGCTTGCTGTGTTTGGAATTGCTGCTTTGATTTTGCTTTTTCTGCATGGAACAAATTTTGAGTTGAGCAAGAGACAGTCAAAACAGCAAAGACCGTTTTACCCGCATGCATCATTACTCCGCTATGAGAGTTATAAAATAATGATTATGAATCGGGCACTTGTGATTCTTTTGTTATTTAGTTTTGTGATCGGTGGTCGCGTTTTGAATCAGAAATATAGTCCATCCGTGCAGGAACAGTATTATCAGAATCTGATGATGCAGTTAGAAGGGGGACTGACGGAGCAGAAAGAAGCGTTGATTTTATCGGAACAGGAGCGGTATACGCAGGCGTTTTCTGAAATTGAGAAAATTGATGGGATGGTTTCGGACGGTGAGATTGATGAAAGCATGGGAGAGCAGTTGAAGGCAGACTGGTATGGGATAACATTTTTCTATCCTTCTTTTCAACGGGTGATGCAGCAGTATGAGAACATACAGGAAGACGGTGGTGAGTTTATCTATGACACAGGTTATCTGTATTTCTTTGGAAGAATGAATGACGATTATCTGATTGATCTGTTGCTGCTTTCACTGTGTATGGTGATCGCATTTGGAAATGTGATGGCAATGGAATACCAGAGTGGTTCATGGTATTTGTTGTGTGCAACGAAACAGGGAAGAAAGAAAAGTATTGTTAGAAAAATGGTGGTTTGCATGATGGCGGCAATGATTATGTCAGTGCTTCCAATGATATGTCGGTTTGTGAATATTTCGTCAGTTTATCCGTTGCATGAATTGACAGCAGCGATTACGGATATACCATGTTATCAGGAGTTTCCGCTGGCAATTCCGGTATGGTTTTTCGTATTGTTATTGCTTTTGACCCAAATGGCGTCAATGATCGCAGTTGTGATTGTGGTTTTGTTGATTTCGTATTGGAGAAAAAATTATATTCAGACGATGTTCTTTGCAATACTGATTTTGGTTGTGCCGATTGTTTTGAAACTACTTGGATTTGAGTTTGCGGGATGGGGTTCGGTTTATTAGACCATATGGAAATGATCTGTGCGATTGTTTGATAACGATAGAAATTTATATCGTTGAAAAACGCCTGCGTGGGTAGTTAGAGGTACCCATTGACAGGCGTTTTATTTACGAAAAAATATTATTATAATTTTAATAATCAGAGCATGCGCATATTATTTGTTGTTTTTAGCAGGATGCTTTTACATCAAAATCCGGGTTAAACGCATAGAAGTTCTTGGAATTCAACCGGTCGGTCACGAGGCGGAGTCCTTCTCCGAAACGCTGGAAATGAACGATTTCGCGTTCCCGCAGGAAACGGATCGGATCACATACTTCCGGATCTTTGACCAGGCGCAGAATATTGTCGTAGGTGGTGCGGGCTTTCTGTTCCGCAGCCATATTTTCGAAAAGATCTGTGATGGCATCACCTTTTGACTGATATTCGCAGGCATTGTGCGGAATACCGCCGGCAGCCATTGGCCAGAGACCAAGGGTATGATCCACGTAGTAGGTGTCAAATCCGCTTTTCTGAATTTCTTCCGGTGTCAGGTCCTGGGTTAATTGACGGACAATGGCACAGATCATTTCCATGTGGGCAAGTTCATTCGCTCATACATGATGGAAGTGATTATTTTTGCGTGAAAACAGGAGATTACTGGCAGAAAAAGCCTTAATACAGTGAAAATAATGCCTGCGCCCAAAGATCACAGGCGCAGGTAGATATCCAGTTCAAAGGGATTGGCAACGAATCGTCCGATACCAGGCTTGGATTCACTGGAATTGTGATATATGATTTTTTCAATGCAGGATTTGAGGAGTATGTTCATTTCCGATGCTGAAATATCCGTATCTTCAAATTTAGACAGGCAGTCAGAAAATCGGGAAACCCGTTCCTGGTAATCAACTTCCGGTGGCATGGTATCTTTTGCCCGCTGGATGGAAAGCTGCACTTCGCAGATCTGTTCCTGCAGCTTGGCATTTCTGGAAGCATATTCTTCTTTTGTATAAATCCCATCTTCGTAAGCGTCTTTCTGACGCAGATCCTTATCCTTTAATTTCACAAGATCCTGTTCCAGATTTCGGATGATATTCTCATGGATCCGGACAATATTCCCATCATCATTCTGTAATTTAATTTCAAAATCATCCACCGTCTTCGATAATATTTCTTTTACACGTTCCACAAAAGCACTATATTGTACCGATTTGGTATGACAGATACGTTGATTTGGACAGATCATGCTTTCTGATCGGCGGGGAACTTTGCTCCGGTAGTTTGTAAACTGCTTGAGAGCCATGGAACGTCCGCATCCGGCAGTTCCACAATAGACCAGTCCGGCAAACGGGTTACGGAGTTCATGACCACGTTTTACTTTTGGAGCAGTTCCACGGCGGGCGGCAACAGCGTCAAACGTTTTCTGATCAATAATTGCCGGATGTTTGCCCTGGACCAGTATGTAATCTGAATTTGCAGGTCGTGTTTTGGTGATCTGACCGTTTTGCATGGTCTTTACCGTCTTGAAATGATTCCATCGGATTTTTCCGATATAAACCGGATTGGAGAGCATTTCACTGATGGCAGCAGGAGACCAGTGATCCGATTTCAGAGGTTTGATGCCAAGAGCATCCAGTTCTGCAGCAATCCGGGTAAATCCGTTACCTGCCAGATAGAGCTGAAACATCATTCTGACCGCGTCAGCCTGCTCAGGAACGATTTCAAGTGTGTGGGCGGTATCTTTTCCACTGCCAATCTTAACCTTGCGATATCCGTAAGGAGCAACGCTTCCGATGTAGTTGCCCTGCTTTACCGATGCCAGCCGGCCGCGGTTTAAAATCTTTTTGGTATATTCCAGATAATCATTTCCCCTGGTCAGCTCCATTTCAAAAAACTTCCGGTCGTATTCATCGGAGAGATCATATGTTTTCGGTGGAGTAAGGACCAGCGTATTGGTATACCGGAAGGCATTGATGATCCTTCCACAATCCTCCAGATCACCACGGGAAAGACGCTGCGGCTCAATGACCAGGACACCACGGACAGAACCGGATTCTAGCAGATGCATAAGCTGTCTCATCACCGGTCGGTCTGCAATGGTTTCTCCGGATACCACTTCCCGGAAGATGTGGTGTTCCGGAACAGGTGATCCAAAAGACGCAACGGCGTAATCCTGAAGCTGGCGTTCGTGTCTGGCCAGAACTTCTTCTACCGTCATGCACGGATCATCTGATCTGGATTTTCTCAGATACATGATAATTTGATTGATGGAGATATTTTCCTGCATAGTATCATTCCTCCTGTGTAAATGTATGTAAAAAAGGGTATAAAAATAACAGCCAGCAAAGAACAGGTGTTCCGCTTGCGATGACTGCCCGAAGATGATACAATATCTTGGTCAAAAGGTTGGTTGATACCATCTTCGGTATTGCCGATTTGAAACCGTCTCTGCGTCAACAGAGGCGGTTTTCATTTATGCTGTTAATTCACGTATATATGAATCTCTTTCAGACCACAAAACAGGTTTAATCTGATACTCTTTCATGGCATTTACTGCTTTTTGAGAAATTGTTTTATTGGTATCTTGGATAAACACATATAATTTTGAACCAGCAGGGCGGACTTCTTTAGTATCACCCCAAAGGAAAGTAATATATCCTGCTTTCGGCACATCCAAATTATTGACTATTTTAATCAATCTCTCAGAACTGTTTGGGGTTGGAGAGATTGCATAATCATAAGTTGAAAGCAAACCACTTTTCCCGGAAAAACTTATATCGGGGATGCCATAAATATTGTTCTGGGTAAAGAAATCTTTTACATCTTCAATAAATAGTGATTTTATGTTTGGCCTTGCAAGATAGAACATATCACTAACTTTTATCATGCATTGAGTCAGCATATGTTTTTTTGCAGGTAATGATTGCTTATCACAATTTACATACAAACAATGGTCATCATCGATATTTATACCATGAGAGCATAGTATAGTATTCAAAATATCCTTTTTCTTTTGACTTGAAAAAATATCTAATCCAGAAAATTCTAATTCTCCGATGGTTTCGGCGTCATCAGTGAGCGTGTAGCTGCCATCAGATTCTTCTTTGATGTATATTTCTATGTGATCATTGTTGCGATCTAGGTATGGAAATGTGATGCGGTACAAATTATTGCGAATTTTAGCCTGTTCGATATTTTCATTTAGCCAATCCATATATATTTGTTTAAAATTAGTTTTCATGTCATATCACACCCTGTATTTCTGTTTCGTCATATTTTATGTTGCAATATTCGCAGAAGTCATAGAAGACTTGCTCAAAGCTGGTCAAATCTTTGAATAAATTGCCATCAAAGGAATCCAAATCGTATGCATAAGATAACCCAAAACCTTCTTTGAAAACATGAATATGGTTTCTGGATAAAATCGTACCGTCTGGGTTTGTATGCGGTCGAGCATCAATTTCCAAACGAATAAGGCGTTCCTGTGTATTCATATGTCGTTCTTGGAGCTTTTTCTTTTCCAAACTAATGGTACTTCTTCGATCGGAATCAATAATAAAAATATCAGTAGTAGTGTCAGAAAAAACTGTGATAGGTTTTCCAATCTCACCAGCTAAAGGTAATTCTATTTTAGCATCATCTATGTGCTTTTGCATAGACATAAGTTTATTGAATTCAGTATCAGTCATTTAATTATCTCCAGTATATTATTCTTTAAGTATCTTCACATTCACTAAGTTCTTCTCAGTCCTCATAGTCGCCAGAACGCTTCAGATAATCGTGGTCACCGTCAACAGATACAGCTCCACATTTGCAGGTTATAAAATCATGTCGATTTTTGCTTTTTATAATTTCACCGCATTTTTTGCAACGGACTTTGTTACTTATAATTCGTTCCATGATAGCTCCTTTCTGATCAGTCGATAGTTTGAATTGACATTTAAAGCATATTTGCTATAATATACTTAACAAGACAACTGGGGCGATGGTCGTACCCCATCTGCTTCAGTAATAGTAAGTATCTAAAGAATAGACGTCAACTCTACCAAAGTCAGGGCGTCTATTTTTTATGCGTGTAATTCAGAATGGCTACAATTAAACCAGCAGTTGTCAGTATAATCATAAATTCTTCATATGTACTCATATCAACCACCCCTTCCACAAGACTAGAAGCAGGTGGGAAACGCCCTCCCAGTTGCCTGGGTAAACATATTATTCAGTTTTTTTTATTGTTCCCCTGCCCGCATGGAGCAGGGGAAGAGCGAATTTTATTTATCTTGTAACAACAGTTCTTGAGAAGCTTCATTTAAACCATAATAAAATACTGGCATATTCAGAACGTCACTATATCCGACATATAAACCATATACGGTGATATCTTGGTTAAGTGGAGGAAAAATATTATTGTACCCCGAACTGTAAATGTTTTGCGCAGATGCAATTTCTTCTTTTGAATAATTCGAAGTATCAGCATAATCCATCATATTTACAAAAGCAATTTTCCCGTTGTCGCAGGAGACTGTGAAATATGGTTTCGCCGTAGGTGATAATGCCTCATCTGTATATGATTCTGAAACTGTGCCAGTAATATAATAAGCTGTGCCAGAAAGACCGTTTTCATCTGCACTGGTAGAAAAAATAGTAGTAGGTGCTTCGATAGCAGAATCTAACAACGAAGATTCCATATCCAATGGGTAAGTGGCAGTTGTTTTTGACTCATTGGTGGAGACTTGATTATCAGAGTTTACAGTTCCAAGTAAATCTTTATATTGGTCTGATGTCAATTGGTAGTTAAAAGTATGCGCACCATCCTTGTAAAAGCGAATTTCGTCTGTTCCATCTATTCCACCCCATGAAAATGCAGTATTTCCATTATTTTCATACCCCATAATGTTAAATGAGGAAAATCCACTGCTTTCATCATCATCAATGCATTTTTTTATGGCATATAAAGCTAGATCTTCCATGAAATTGTCATCATTACCCCAATCTGTATCAGCGGATAAATAAACATCCCAGTAAACTACCCCATCTTCAATTCCAAATAGTGATGTTATGGAAATATTGGACGAATAATCTGTGTCACCATTTTTTGATTCAGAAGTGGCTGAACCACATGAAATCAAAGAAAGTGACAAGAGGGTAATTAGTAGAAATGATAGTATTTTTTTCATAACATTCTCCTTTTTGTAGTTTATTTGTAAAATGCGTAGCAAATTACCATAAATTGTAATTGATAGTAATAGCAGTATAAAAAAATTACGGTTTCTTAAATTTCATTATTGCTGCATTATATCCAGCAAGTCGCGCCACCTGCTCAACAGTCAGTTCTGGATTGTCGGAAATGAGTTCATCCGGAATAAGAAGCTCTGCTGCAAAAGTGTTGGCTTCATTTTCAATTTTGTTCATGCTGAAAAATGTTTTATTCCGGATAAAGTAGCAATTTTGCTTTCTATGTAGAATGGCATGTCCCACTTCGTGAGCCATTACAAGTCGCATATCAGATTCTGACAAATTTTGATTGATGAAAATGTACCGGTGATTTTTAAGGAACATATAACACCCATCAAAATTCAAATCACAAAACTGATATAGGATTCCTAGTCGATCTGCCAGAATGAACGGATCGCTGGTACCTGTTTTTCTTTTATAGTAAGCAACGATCTTTTTTATATTGTTCATCCAACTCACCTACTTCTTGTATTTCTTTGGAGTGTATTTCTCCTTGTTAATAATTTTCAGACGTTTCAGCGCAATTTCCAATTCGTCACGGAACAGTTCAGCGGCTTCCGGATCTAATTCCTCTCCATTGTAGCTTGCTGGACCAGCTTCACCGGATGTAAGTTTTGCCATGATGTTTTCCAAATCCTTAGCGATATCGCGTTCGTCTTTAGGAGTGATTTTTGGCGATTCGCTATCAGGCACTTCATCCTTGCCTGTCATTAAATAAGATAACGATACACCAAAATAGTCAGCTATTTTTTGTAGTTTTTCTGGCTTTGGAGTGTATTTTCCTTGTTTCCAACTGGTGAGCGTTGCCGTGGTAACGCCGGTTTCTTTTGAAACACGATAAGCTGTAACACCGTGTTCTTTTAATAATTGTTCAAAGATTTCGTACATAGTTTTTCGCTTTCTCTAAAAAATAACTTAGAAAACTATGCGAAAGGTATTGACTAGCATAGAAACCTATGCTATAGTACATGCATAGCTTAGATAACTAAGTTAAAACTAAGGTTTCTTAAATAACTTAGGTGACAATTTGATTATATAAGAAACCTTAGTCAAAGTCAAACATTATTTAATGAGTGGGAGGTGAAAAAGTGTACGAAAAATTACAGGCTTTATTAGATAAAACCAACAAAACGGCATATCAGGTTGCACAGGAGACGGGGGTTTCAACTGCAACGCTCTCTAATTGGAAAAATGGAAATTATGTTCCTAAGGTGGATAAGATCAAGATCCTTGCTGATTATTTCAAAGTGCCGATTGAATATTTTTTACAGTAGATGAGCTGATCAGCAATCCAGCAGAGAAGAACATGGTGTAGAAGGGAGGGGAGAACGATGGGAGTTGTAATTTTATTAGTAATATTTTATGGAATTGCGATTGCGGGCATTGCCGTAATGAAAAAAATACAACCCGAAGACAAGATATATCCTACATGGGTTGTATTTATATGTGTTGCGTTTACATGTTTTGTAAGATGGCACGTATCTTAGGAGCTAGTTCGTTAAAAAGTGAAGTAGAGCCACCTAAGCGTGAATCGTGGATGGCAAGATCTAATTCCTCAAGATCTGGAATGAGTTCTTTAGGAAAATAAATTAATGCTAAACCATAAATTTTTCCGTATTCCTGAAGGCTATTGTGATCAGGGAGAGCAATGCATTTTCCAGCATATTTTAAATAATCTTCGTAAATTCCGCGTTTGTAGAAAAAGGTGCTTTCTTTTTCTTGATGCTGGTATTCAAGTTTTTTTAGTTTGAGTTGATGGTGGTTATTAATAAGTGCGGTTGCTATTGGAGAGATGATGGCAGCAATTCCAAGAATGGCAGTAATTGTGACAGTTAAATCTAATTTCATGTAAATCTCCTTTCATTCGTACTCAGCTCTGGCGGGAGTCTGTACACAGATTATAGGAGATGACGACGAAAAAAGCAAATGTAAAGCGTAACCAGACAACCCACAAGTACATATCTTCTAAGAGAGGAAGGTGAGAGCATGACATATTCCAAGGTAGAGACATTTAACATTGATGGATGCAAAGTCAGAGTGCATTTCCCAGATCTTCCAGAAGAGGAGAGAGCGAAGCGCAAGAATGCACTGATGAAGGCGGCGGAACGCTTTCTGAAGCATGCAGAGCGTGTGAAGAAAGAGAAAGCTGAGCAGGAGAATATGCCAGAAGCAAAGGAAGGATAAAACCATGAACAAACTTAAAATTGCCGGAATCATCATATCAATAGTGGCAGCAGTAGCATTTGTGTTTCTGTATTTCCGGAAGCCACACACACTTGTTGGTGCAATCTTGGCACTGATCGCAGGAGCAGTTGTTGCTTTTGGAATGATGATGGTGGCGGCAAGCGAAGAATTGAATCTGGAGGATACCAAAGATGAAAAATAAGATTGCATTTGTAATGACTGCTTGCGGAATACTGACGTTTTTGGTCGGTGCAGCAGGAGTTGAAGCAAAAGGACAAGCAGGTTGTGTGGCTTTAGGGATTGCAGCGGTTGGCCTGGCAATTGCCGGAGCAGGAGTGATTTTAAACAAATTAAAAGAGCGTGGCACCCTGAGAAAGTACACGCCCTATCACTAATGACATAGGTAATAAAACCTATGTCTGGAGTATAGCAGACGAGGAGTGAAAAGTAAATGGAAAAAGCAAAATTAAAGTACATCGAAGAACAGTGTAACCAGATGCTTACCGGGTTATACAGACTGAGACACATTGATGAAGATGAAGGTCGCTTACAACTTTGCACTGTCATCATGGTAAGAAGCGGAATTGAAATTATCGCAGCAGCGTTAAAGCGACCAGTAAAAATTACGTGTGATAAAAACGTGTATTTAAAAGAAGTGACCTGCGCTGGAATACGTTTCAGTCAGATGGGATTTTATCCACGAATCAAATAAAATAATTAAATATATTCCACCGTCCTGTAGTCGGACGCTTACAGCAACTCATTGACTACTACGACACATAAACAGATACGTTTGTCAGAATATTTCTCCATTAAATAAATTTTACATACACAACAAGCGTCCGACTGCAGGGCGGTGGAATCATACGGTCCGGTCAGGTAAATCCTGTCCGGACATTAAAAAACCTTTTTTCGAGACAAACCGGTCGAAGCCGGCGTTCGTACCAGTATAAGTATATTAAAGTTAGGAAAAATAGTCATGTTTAACCAATATAGATGGGATTTTATAAATTCAATAGAACATGAATATAAATATGCAGGGAATTATGGGGCAAAAGGTGAGAAGAGAGCCAAACGCCAGAAATCGACTCCAGAACAGGTAGCAAAACAGAACCAGATCAATAAAGAGAACCGGATTCGCAGAATCATCAAAGCAAACTTCTACCCATCCGACTTGTGGGTGACACTGAAATACCCGAAGGGAACCAGAAAACCGTATGAAGAGGTAAGAAAAGACATGGACCGGTTTTTAAAGAAACTCCGGTACCGATATAAAAAGCTGGATGATGATCTGAAATTTATTTACCGGATAGAAATCGGAAAACGTGGAGGCATCCACACCCACATTCTAGTGAATCGAACACACTGTTCGAAAGGAACAGATACATTGATCACCGAGTGCTGGACAGAAGGGTTCACTCACTTCACCCCGATCAGGGAAGCAGGAGGATATGCAGATCTGGCCAGTTATATTGCCAAACCTGTTCCGGAAGAACAACAGGATCACGAAGATGCAGAAAAAACAAAATCTTATCACTGTTCCAGAAATTTGATTCGTCCGAAGCCGGAGAGAAAGACGTATTTCAGACGGACCATGCGGAAGCTCCTAGAAGAGGGACCACAGCCAACGCCGGGGTTTTACATCGTAAAAGAGTCCATCGTTTCCGGAACAAATAAATACACCGGTATGTCCTATTTCTACTACACGGAACAGCGGATAAAAGAGGTGAGACGAGAATGAAAGTATCGCTGTACATAGAGGTCTCATGCAAACGCATCAAAGCCGGGAAAGCCTGTTTTTGCTATGTGTTGGAGTACATTTCACCATCCGAAACGACTTATACCAGGTCAGAGATTGGCTGCATGGAAGCCACGGGAAAACGCCTGGTACTTGCTGCAGTAGTACGTGCGTTAAAACGTCTTAAGCCAGGCTGCCAGGTAGAAATCTATACAGACATGCGTTATCTGGAATCTGCCCTGTCACTAGGGTGGCTGAATAAGTGGAAGTCAGCCGGATGGACAGGCTCGGACGGAAAAGAGATTAAAAACAGGGACATGTGGGAAGAAATTGAGCCCTTAACCAGGACACACAACCTGCAGGTAATCCATATGTCAAAAAGCTCCTATACCACATGGATGCAAAATGAGATGAAAAAGGCTGACTTGATGCCAGGAGAATACAAAGAAATAAGTGCTAACTAACAACCCGTCAGTAAGAGCAAAATCAACGTTTGCGAGAAAGGAGAAAGACATGAACAAAGCCATTTTAATGGGACGTTTAACCCGTGATCCGGATGTCCACTGGACACAGGGACAGGACCAGAAGTGTATTGCACGTTATACCTTAGCGGTAGACCGCCGTTTTAAACAGGAGGGAGGGGCAAGTGCGGACTTTATCAGCTGCGTTGCCTTTGGACACCAGGCAGAATTTGCCGAGAAATACCTCCGTAAAGGAATCAAGATTGCCATCACAGGGCGAATCCAGACCGGAAGTTACACCAACCGTGACGGACAGAAGGTTTATACCACAGATATCGTGATTGAAGAACAGGAATTTGCCGAAAGCAAGGTAGCAGGACAGGCCACACAGCAGAATCCGGCACCGATGGCCAGGGAGGATGGCTTCATGGAAATCCCGGACGGGCTGGAAGAGGAGCTGCCGTTTAGCTGATGAGTAAGAGTATCATACAAACACAAAAAGAATGCTATATCTGCAGATACCTGGCTGCTCAACAAGGCTATTATGGTGAGCTACCATCTGCCGGATTGCATAAGCATCACATCATGTTCGGTATCGCGAACCGGAAGAAATCAGAACATTTCGGTCTCTGGGTATATTTGTGCGTACCACATCATGAATATGGACCAGATGCAGTTCATTCTAACCGAGACGTCCGAATCTTCCTGTGCCAGATCGGGCAGCAGGTATTCGAACAGAAATATTCCCACGAAAAGTACATGCAGGAGTTCGGCCGGGATTGGATGTGTGAAAAACCAACTGGCAAATGGAAACAGGAGAAAACAGAGCACAAAGAGGGCAGGATAGAGTTCCTTAATATTGATTTGGGAGAACTGCCATTTTGAGAAAGGGAGAACACGATGTTTAAAAAAGGACAGAGATACAAATTTTATGAAATCGGAGCATGGGGATCAAAAGAAAGAAAGTGGGTGAATGCAGTAGTTGAGCATATTTCGGAACACAAACGGGTTGTGCGGTTCCGGATGCATTTCATAAATTGCTTCGGGGAACATACAAACTATGTAGAATCATTCTCAATGAACGAACTGGAGCAACTTCAAAGAAAAGGAGAATTGGTGCAGAGATGATCAGATACGGTTTATCAATAAATGGAAAGGAACTGCTCAGTGGAATCGATATAAGAGAATTACAGGAACTATTGATGCTGGATGCCAGTGTCATAAAGGCAGCAGCCGCACAGGGATTGCCAATTCAGCTGAAGCTTATGCTGGAAAGGATTGAAATGGAAAGTGATACGGATGCATTTATCAGAAAATACGGAAGAACGATTTACGAAGAGTGGAGCGAATTAAACAGGAGGTATGCAACATGGAAATGACTTTAATATCAGCGGATCAGATCTATTCACATCCGGATAATCCAAGAAAAGACCTTGGGGATATATCGGAGTTAACAGAATCAATTAAAAAGCAAGGCGTGTTGCAGAACCTTACGGTAATCCCGGGACACTGGATGGAATTTGAAGAATATAACCAGACAATCAACGAGTATCTGGAAAATCCAACAGAAGAGAACTTGCAGAAAGTAGATTCTAAATTTTCCCCGGAAGGGTACACACTGCTGATCGGTCACAGACGGTTTGCAGCGGGCAAGGCAGCAGGACTTACAGAATTTCCATGTAAGATTGCAAAAGGATTAACCCATAGAGAGCAGGTCGGAATCATGCTGGAAGAAAATATGCAGAGAAATGACCTGTCTATCATGGAGCAGGCCCAGGGCTTTCAGATGATGCTTGATCTTGGCGATACGGAAGCTCAGATAGCTGAAAGAACCGGGTTTTCCAGGACAACAGTTCGGCACAGACTGCAGATTGCCAAACTGGATCAGAGTATTCTCAAAGAAAAACAGGAAGACGGAAGCTTCCAGTTATCATTAAAAGATCTATATGCATTGGAGCAGGTGGAAGATGTCCGGGAAAGAGACAAGATTTTAAAAGAGTCCAGCAATTCAAGTCAGCTGATCTGGAAAGCCAGCGAGTCGGTTAGAATTACAAATCGAAATAAAAGTGAGAAGAAATTAATAGCAATGCTGGAATCCAGAGGAGTGCAGAAAGCACCAAAGAAAGCCGAAAACGAGTACTATTCCGGAAAATGGGAAAGGGTGCGGGCGTATGGTCTTGATGATGAACTCCCGCAAAAAATAAAACTGCCACAGAATGAGGAAAATTTATATTACCTGCGGATGTATAACAGCATATATGTCCTGAAAAAAGTACCGCAGAAGAAGGAAACCGAACAGGAGCGAAAAACGAAAGAGAGGGATCACAATAGAAAAGAAATCAAAGGCATTAATAAGGCATTATATAAGCGCATGAAAGATTTTGTGCGGGATATTACAGATGAAAAAATCTGTTTGAAAGATGATTCAGTTATTTTGGAAACAATCTGGAATCTTATGTTCGAGCTAGGCGTCTGTGTATATAAATCTGCTATATATGATTTCTATTGTGGAAAGCCGCAGTATGAGTGTACAGATGAAGAACTGAATATGGCAGCAGAATATTTTGATAAACTGAGTACGCAAAAACAGATGCTGATTTACCTGTGGAATGGAACAGATTCCTGCTTAGAGACTGCAGACTGGAGAGGACAGTACAACGAAGAAAAAGGCGGGAAACTTTTGCATGTATGCCAGTTTATGGAACAATATGGTTTTACATTGACGGAACAGGAACGGAAAGTAGCAGAAGGCAGATTAGATTTATATGAATTGCCGGATGAATAACAGGGGGAACTAGCATGGAGGAAGACTACGGAAAAGAAGTAAGAGAATTTTACAATGTCTATCTGCCATTACAGAGAAGATACAATCTGCAGATGTATGCACATTTCAGCATATGGGAAGACGGCTGGATAAAGATATACAAAAAGACAGGCCGGCAGCAGAAACTGATCATAAAAACAGAGAGTGAATCAGATGCAGCATGTTACCGGATGGCAAGAGAACAGTTGAATAGTTGGGAGACAGCTCAGTTAAAAGAAGAAAAACAGGCAGGATAAGGAGAAAAGAGCAATGCATAAAAACAATATGGCTAAAATAACAGGAACAGTGATCACAGAACCACAGTATGATCATGAAACTGCAGGAGAATTATTTTACAGAACAATCTTAACGACAAACCGCAAAAGCGGATGCGCAGATGAAATCCCAGTAATTTTCCGGAAAGGAATGGTGGACGAAAACAAAATTTATTACGGAGCAAATATTTCGGTAGAAGGAAGCTTTTGCTCCGTAAACATTCCGGCTGGAGAAAAGCGAAAATTAATACTTTTTCTTTTTACAGAACAGATCAGTGATGCTGCGCAGGAAGATGATAATTATATTTTCTTACATGGATTTATCTGCAGACAGCCGGTTTACCGGAAAACACCGAGTGGACGCCAGATCACAGATCTTCTAGTGGCAGTGAACAGACCAGGTGGAAAAAGTGACTATATCCCTTGCATCTGCTGGGCTGGCAATGCACGGTATGCCAAAAATCTGGCAGTTGGCAGCAGGATTGAACTGACCGGAAGAATCCAGAGCCGGGAATATGAAAAAAAACTGGATGAAGAGCAGCAGGAGACCAGGGTAGCTTATGAAGTATCTGCAAGCAGAATCTACATGATAGAGGAAGGCGAGTGAAAATAAATGAAGCAATGCGACAGTATCAAGGAATGGATAGATATCAATGATAGACTTCCAAATCCGGGAGAATATGTACTGGTGTCGTTTGAAAACGTTACACTTCCGGATATTGGAAGATACGAAACAGACAGTGATGGATCCGGAGCATTTTATCCGGGAGATGATGATGCAAGTTATGCAAGCTTTGGGATATTTGTCAATGTCTGGATGCCACTGCCGAAAGTGTACAGGAGAGAGGAGTAGATGATGATTATCAAATCTGTAAAATTAGAGAACTGGGCGAAGGACCAGAAGCGTGTAACGATTGGAAGAATCAGAAAAGAGTTTAACGTCAACGAGGAGCGTGCGCAGGTATATTACGATTATCTGAAGAGTACAGGCATCGCTGGCAGAATGGGGATGGTGAAAGATGCCAAGTAAAGTAGTAAGTTATGAATGCTGTATATGCAAGTGCCGATATACAGAATGGGAAGAAGCAAAGGAATGTGAAAAGATACATAAAATACCAGTTATTGTTGCAGATCCAATCTATAAAAAATCTCCATATAAATGTGTAAGAGAGTATCCAGAAGCAGTGCTTGTAGCTTTTAATGACGATGAAGTACTACCGTATTACAGAAGACAATGAGGTGAAATATGAAAAAGACTGATAAACAGCTGCAGCGGGAAGTGAAAGAGATACGGCGGTTTGTGGATGGGGATTCCAGAGATGTGGCAATG
>ERZ773169.1478-NODE-1478-length-20541-cov-6.504003_pt1 | contig 20541 bp, 16 predicted proteins | sample MGYA00580536_ERZ773169 | MGnify/ENA primary metagenome ERZ773169 (study PRJEB29015, sample SAMEA2737814) | human gut metagenome | biome: human gut; feature: human-associated habitat; material: faeces | place: China | collected 2012 ...
TCTGGAACAGCGTCAATAATCATTCCATCGTCAATGTAAATATTCTTTCTGACCGCAATGTACAAATCGTAGAAAGCGGTGACAACCAGATTGTTGTCATCGAAGTACCCCGCGCCGACCGCCACGACAAACCCGTCTATACTGGTGTCGATCCTTTTACGGGAACATATCGCCGGAATGGCGAGGGTGATTACCGCTGCACCAAGGATGAAGTGCGCGCCATGATGCGGGATCAGGCGGATATTTCGCAGGACGCCCGCGTCATGGATACTATGACGATAGACTGCCTTGATACGGACACCATTCGCCGCTATCGCCAGCGAATGGATAATCTCCGACCCGGCCATGTATGGTCAGAATTAGCTGTGGAGGATTTTCTGCACCGCATCGGTGCTATGGCACGAGACACAGATGGCAAGCTGCGCCCCACTGCTGCCGGATTGCTTATGTTCGGCCATGAATACGAAATTGTACGCGAGTTCCCACATTATTTTCTGGATTATCAAGAGCATGACCGTTCGGCTACAGAAGATGAACGGTGGACAGATCGTATAGCCTCCAGTTCCGGCGACTGGAGTGGTAATATTTGCGATTTCTACTTCCGTGTATACAACCGAATCGCGCAGGATATTAAAGTGCCTTTTAAACTGGAGGGTACAGATCGCATTGACGACACCCCTCTGCATAAGGCTTTGCGCGAGGCTTTGGCAAACGCCTTGATCCATGCTGACTACTATGACCGACGCGGTCTGGTGATTCAAAAATGGCCGGATAAGATTCGCATTGCCAACCCCGGAGCTTTCCGCATCAATGTGCAGGAGGCCCTTGTCGGCGGCGTATCTGACCCGCGAAATGAGTCACTCATTAAGATGTTCAACCTGATCAATGTCGGTGAGCGCGCGGGCAGCGGTTTGCCGAGCATCCGTACCGTCTGGCAAAAGCAGGGCTGGCAGGAGCCGGAAATCGTAGAAAGCTTTAATCCAGATCGCACAATGCTGTTGTTGCCGCTTGCCGCCAATAAAGCGGCGGCAAAAAGTGGCGATAAAAAAGTGGCGGCAAAAAGTGGCGGAAAGCCTAAGCCTATTGCCGAGCAGCGCAAAAGCGACATCCTTCAATATTTGACCGACACACCGGAAGCCAGTAGCACCCAAATTGCCGATGCCATCGGCTTGCAAGTTTCCCGCACAAAGATGTATCTAGCAGAGTTAGTTTCTGACGGAGCTGTTGTTGCGGAGGGAAGTAGCAGAGCAAGGAGATATAAGTTGAAATCCTAAAATAGAGAACGTACTTGATAAACCATAAGCTCGTAGCCATTTGCATGGTAATGGGCATACACGTTAAAACAAAAGATAGGATATAGCTATGATTACAAAGATCCCGCATTTCTGGGTGTATGATCAAAAACTAGAAAGAACTATTGGCGTAGTTGCATTTGGTTTGGATATGATAGGCGATATTTATACCATTTATTGTGGAGCTTCTTTAATAATAAAAATATCAAGATATCAACTCCGACACAAATAGATGATTTTTTTAGACAGTTGTCTTACAAAAACAATAAACAAATTTTATATGTTGTTTTGGATAGCTTTCTTGTTGAATACTATTCCTCTATTGATAAGAATTTGGATTTTAGGGAATCTTTACACTTTACCGAACTTTTAGAAAAAGAGGTTTCTCAAAAAAGCATTGAATCTGATGCGTTAAGGTTATTCTTAAAAAAGTATAGAGATAACAGATATGAACATCGCCGCAATCAAATCAAAATGTACAAATGTGAGATAAAGTCACGTGACCCATATAGCGCATTTAGTATTCTGAAAGACGCATTTAAGCCTTTTGAATATTTCGAAGCGTATTTTAAGCACAAAGTAAACAATCGCATCTTTATAGACTGTCTATACTGCAAGGGAGACAACTTTATTCCATTAAAAGAAGAACCCATGTGCGTTTTAATAATAAAATCGGTTACTTTTTTGTGTAACCGATTTTTTATTATAGCCCAATCACCTTTCCGAGCTTTTCTTGTGCATCGCGCTTTTTCTTGTCAAAGGCATGGGTATAAATATCCAGCGTAGTGCTGGCCTGCGCGTGACCTAACAGGCTGGCCACCGTGCGAACGTCCACACCTTGCGCAATCAGCAGGCTGGCGTTGGTGTGGCGCAAGCTGTGCAAGTTCAGTTCGCTTGGCAGTCCGTTTTGTTTCAGAATTTTCTTGAATCGGAATGTAAATTTACTTATCTACACACCGAAAAAGAGCCGGACAACAAGACCTATTCCGTTCCCGAAAACGTCACCGAAATCACCAACCAGTTTGACAACGTTGATCTGAACTACTATGAGGGCAGCGTGGACGGCGGTGTGACCTACTTAAGCCGCAGCGACTGGACCGGCACCTTCACCGATCAGGTCAAGGTTACCGCCACCCAGCAGATGATTGACGAAATGTTCAAGACCGGCATTGACGAGGACCCCAACGCCGTTATGCCCACCACCGGCGCTAACAACGGCCTGTCCCTGATTACGATGCGCGGCCTTGCCTATGAATCGCCTCTTTGACTCAATCTTACACCTTTTGTCAAGTTGTCACTTTATTTCTTGGAACCGCTATAGCAAGCAGATTTTTTCAAATATAGTTAGCTTTTTTCTCCTCTCTCTATAAACACCCCCCGGCCGGTTATCCGCGTAAGCAATGCGGGTAACCGGCCGGGGGGGTTGTTTGTGGGTGTGGGGACGGAGGGGTCAAGACCCCTCCCTACAGACCTATCGGAAATAGCGCAGTAGGGGCGGGGCGCTGCTCCGCCCGGGATGGTTGCCCGGTGGCACCTGCTTATGGGAAATACCCGAGCCGGGCGTGCCCGGCCCCTATGGCGCAATACCCGATTAGCGGCATTGGGGGTTGTACGTAGGGCGGGGTGACCCCACCCCGCCGCAGTATACGGTTATATGCCGTTTGCCCTACATTGCCTTATTTTTACAGCGCCCCATCCGACCTAACGTTATCATAGTTGAGCACGCCGGCGAAGAAGGCGAGGGCGAGGCCCTGCCCCCAGCCCTGAATCCAGTCACGGCTGATGCCGCGGTAGCCGTCGGCGTTGTTCATCACTGCCGTGCCGCCGGAGACGTTCAGCACGCGGCCGTCGGGGCTGACGTTTGCCAGCATACCCGGAATCGACTTGTTGATGTACTTAATGTGCAGGGGATTGCCCTTGGTAATCATGGCGGCGGCAATGCCCGCACTGGCGCTGACCTCCTCATAGGACGTTTCATCGTCCACAATCGTGCGCCACAGGCCGTTTTCGGTCTGGTAGAGCTTGAGCGCGGCCAGCTGGTCATTCAGGCTGCCCACCACATCCAGGAATTTGGGGTAGAGGTAGCACTGGGGCAGGCGCACGCCCACCTGGGACATGGTGTAGGCGGCCCATGCGTTGGCGCGGCCCCACTTGATGCCCGACATATGGTCGCCGGTGATATTGTTATAGCCGTGGTAGTACAGGCCGCTTTCGGGGTCCTGCAGATACTTGATATGCCAGTAATACTGGTTCAGGGCATCGTCAATCAGCTGCTCGTCTTTGAGCAGCACACCCATGCGCAGCAGGAAGAAGCCCGCCATAAAAAGCGTGTCGGCCCACGCCTGCTCGGGAAAATCGTTGTTGACCGAGACCGTGTGCTGCAGTACGTTATTGCCGAAGCGCAGCGCGTGCTTTTCCAGATATTCCACCTTGCTTTTGGCAATGTCCAGATACTTTTCATCCCCGGTGTGCTGGTAGAGCGTAATCAGGCAGTGCCCCATTGAGCAGGTGTTGACCGTCCAGCTGGGCAGGCCCAACTCGATGTACTCGTCCACACGGTCCTTGACCAGCTGCAGATAGCGCTCGTTTTTCGTGACCTCGTAGGCCTCGCAGATGCCGTAGTAGGCCACGCCGCAGGGCCAGTCCCACGTCATATCCATCCGCATGGTGCGGTCCACAATCTTATCAATCACAGTCTCAATCTGTGCCCTGTCATAAATCAGGTTTGCCATACTGTACCTCCTGTACTGTCTGTGTTTTATTCAGCGGTTTTCGATTTTTGCCGCCATCCTGTTCAAAAATGCAACATCGGCTGTGTCATAGGGCAGCAGCACCTCATCCCGCAGCAGCGGGGTTTCCGGTGCATGGGCACGCAGCCAGTCGATGAGGGTTGTGTAGTCCATCTCCCCTGCCCCGAGCGCGGTCATCGTCTTGGTACCATCCGGCTCTGTGCGGCAGTCCTTTACATGGACAGCCCCCAGCTGGCCGCCGATGACTGTCAGCCACGCCCGCCAGTGGGCGGCCTGCGCGGCCTTATCGCGGCCGTCCTGCGCGGTAAACAGGTTCACCGGGTCAAAAATCACCCGGAAATGCTCTGCGTCCGCGGTGTCCAGCAGCTGCTGCAGCAGCTCCGGCGTGCAGAGGGGATGCACCGCCACCGGCTCCACCGCAAAGACGGCGTCCAGCCGGGCGGCCTCCTCCGAAATGCGGGCGATGCTATCCAGCATCAGCGGGCGGCGGGCCGATTTTTCCTCCTCCGGCAGTGCGCCCCATGCGGTTTCGCTGCCCACCATCCTTGCGCCCAGCTGCTTGGCGTAGCCCAGTGTGCGCTTGACGTTTTCCACCGCAGCGCGGCGGGCGTCCGCATCGGGGGCCGTCAGATCCTGATAACAGCTCAGCACGGTGATTTCCACCCCTGCCGCATCAAAGGCAGTGCGGATGTCCTCCAGCTGTGCCTGCGTTATATCTGCAAAGCTGTCAATGCCAAGGATGCCCCGGGGCATGGCCAGCTGGGCGGCGGTGTAGCCGTGCGCGTGCAGCGTGTCGGCCAGCGCGGCGGGGGTGTGCCTGCCGTAATCGTGGGCGCGGCAGCCAATACGTATCATCTTGTGTTCCTCCTATTCCTCTGTGGTCCCGGCAACGCGGGGCAGAAAAACAAAGTTGTGGTCGGCATCCGGGTGGGCCTGCTGCTCGGGCGTGAAGCGGGCGAAGTGGCTTTCGGGGTCTGCCGCCAGCCACGCGGCCAGCTCGGGGCTTTCCGCGCCGGGGACGCCGCGCAGATTGACGTTGGTGCGTGGTTCCTCGAGATACGAAAACAGCAGATTTTCGTGCACGCTGATCAAATGCCAGCGGTCGCCCGTCAGCAGCCCCTCGCTGGTAAGGCGCAGGTGGTGCTCCATATAGCTGCACCATTTGTCCGGCGGCAGCAGCGCAATGCGGCCCCGGCGCATGGCCGGGTGGCGGTTCCGCTGCCAGTCCGCGGCGGTGGTGGGCACTGCGTGGTAAAAATAGGGCTGCATGGCCGCCCAGAGGCGCGGCGTGGTGTCGCCCAGCGCAGGCGGCCACGGTATCAGCTGTGCATCCAGCGCCGGGCAGAGCCCCTCCGGGGTGAAGGGTGCGTCCAGTCCCTCGGCATAGAAAAAGAGCTGGTTTTCATAGCGGTAAAGGCTGGCGGTGAGAATCCGCCCCGCCGCCCGGGCGGCATCCAGCGCGGCGGAGAACGCTGCCAGCGTATCCGCGCCGGGCTGCCCCGCAACCACCGCATGGCAGGACCCGCGGCAGACCCTTGCCCCCGCCAGCGCGGCGGGTAGTGTATAGGACATACAAAGGACCTCTTTTCTGCGCGTTATTGCACATTTTTCTGGCAAAATTGCACTTTACACACCCTGCCCGCTGTGCTAAGCTGAAAACAGCCAACACAGCAAAGGAGATGCACTATGGATTACAGCATTTTAGACTACGGTGCCGTGGCAGACGGTGTGACCAACTGCGCGGCGGCCATCCAACAGGCCGTGGACACGGCCAGCGCCGCGGGCGGCGGGCGCGTGGTAGTGCCTGTGGGGCGGTTCCTCAGCGGCTCGGTGTTGCTGAAAAGCAATGTGGAGCTGCATCTGGAAAGCGGTGCCGTGCTCATCAGCAGCCTGAACCCCGCGGAGATTCTGCCCTTCCCGCAGGGCGGGGACGGTGCCGACCCGGACGATACCGCGGACGGCTGGCAGGGCGGCTTTTTTCTGGGGGCCACCCATGTGCGCAATGTCACCATCAGCGGCATGGGCACGATTTATGGGCAGGGCGACAAGGTCTTTCTGGACAAGGATGTGGACAGCGGCTTTCATGAGTGCCCGAAATCCTGCGAGGCGTTCCGCCCGCGCATGATGCTCTTTGAGGCGGTGGAGAATTTCACCGTGCGGGACGTGACGCTGCAGGATGCGGCCTTCTGGACGCTGCATATGGCGGGCTGCCGCCGCGTGCGCATCCAGAACATCATGATTCTGAACGATGACCGCGGTGGCAACAATGACGGCATTGACCCCGACTGCTGCCGGGATGTGGTCATTTCCAACAGCATTGTGCGCACCGGGGATGACGCGATTGTGGTCAAATCCACCGGGCCGATGTCCCGCCGCTATGGTCCCAGCGAGAATGTGGTCATCACAGGCTGTGTGCTTCACTCCCGCGATTCTGCGCTGAAAATCGGTACCGAGACCCACGGCACCATCCGCAATATCACGCTGAGCGACTGCGTGGTGGACGATTGTTCCCGCGCAGTCGGCGTTTGGGTGCGGGACGGCGGCACGGTGGAGCATATCCATGTGCATCATCTGACCGGCAACACCCGCCGCTATGCGGACGCCTACCAGCTGCCCGGCGCGCCGGGCTGGTGGGGCAAGGGCGAGCCGATTTTCATCAGCGCCACGCCCCGCGCCGGTAAGACCGGGTCAGCGGGTATCATCCGGGATGTCAGCTTTGACCACCTCTACCTGACGAGCGAGAGCTGCGCTTTTGCCGCCGGTGAGCCGGACAGCGAGCTTGAGGATGTGCGCATCCGCGACCTGCACTTGACCTTACAGCATCAGGGCACGCAGCCAGGCGGCATCTTTGATGAGCAGCCCTCGGCCCGGCACATCTACCCGCACGCGATTCCCGCACTGTATGCGCGGTGCGTGAATGGGCTGACCGTGACGGACAGTACAGTACGCTTTGTCGGCGATAACGAAGCCTGGGACGGCCGCGTGACCGAGCTGGAAAACTGCCGCCGCGCCGCCGTAGAGCTGGAAAAGCTGGTATAAAGTAAGCCTTCACAACAGCGCCTTTTTCATCGAGCCTCCCCACGATGGGGAGGCTCATTTTTCACAACAGCGCCTTTTTCATCCACTCCTTGCTGTAATACCGCGCCACCGGGATGATGCAGCCGGACGCCCAGCTTAAAGGCGTGGCCAGCCAGATGCCCCATACGCCGAGGCGCGGGGCCAGCAGGCCCGCAAAAGCCAGCCGCGCGCCCATCTCAAACAGGCCCGCAATCAGGCCGACGTTCACATCCCCCGCGCCGCGCAGCACATTGAGGTAGCTGTTCATAACGGCGGCGATGATATAGGCAAAGCCCATCACGCTCAAAAAATCCGCGCCCTGCGCGATGCCGGCGGCATCGGTGGCAGGGTCCAGAAAGATGGAAAGCAGCAGTCTGCGGGAGGCAAACACGGCCAGCGCCAGCCCCAGACAAATTACACAGAGGGCCTTCAGCGTGGCGCGCAGCCCCTGCCGCACGCGGTCAATATCGCGGCGGCCCATATTCTGCCCGGTATAGACGGCCAGCGCGTTGGAGACCGACACCACGACTTGAATCGTCAGCGAGTCGATACGCTGCACGGCGGTGTAGGCGGCCATCGTCACGCTGCCAAAGCTGTTGACAATGCCCTGCACGGTCATACCGCCCAGCGTAATCATACAGCTTTGCAGCGCTGTGGGTAGGCCGAAGCGCAGAATCAGCGCGGCATCCTCGCTGTTGAAGCAGAGCCGCACCGAGGCAAACACAAACGGCTTTTTCCGCCGCCAGAGCACCCACAGGCAGATGAGCGCCGAGAGAAACTGCGCGGCGACCGTGGCCAGCGCGGCCCCGGCCACGCCCATACGCAGCCCCAGAATGAACCACAAATCCAGCACAATGTTGCACAGGCTGGACGCCGCCATGGCCGCCAGCGGCGTGCGGGAATCGCCGGTGCTGCGCAGCACGGCGCTGGCCGCGTTGTACAGCGCATTGCCCAGCAGCAGCCCGGCCGTGATGCGCAGATAGGTCACGCCCATATCCAGCAGGTCGGCGGGTATCTGCAGAAGGCGCAGTATCGGCGCGGCCAGCGCCACCCCCAACACCGAGAGCAGCACAGACCCCGCCAGCAACAGGGTGAAAAACGTACCCAGCAGGCGGCGCAGCGCCTCATAGCGCTGTGCACCCCAATACTGCGCCACAATGACCCCCACACCGGTGGAAAGCCCGCCCAGCAGCAGGAACAGGCAGGCGTTGATGTTGCCGGTGCTGCCCACCGCCGCCAGCGCGTCCGCCCCAAGGGCGCGCCCCACAATGGCGGTATCCACCACGTTGTACAGTTGGTTGAACAGGTTGCCCACCAGCAGCGGCAATGCAAAGGAGAATATGACCGTCAGCGGCTTGCCCTGGGTCATATCCACATTGGAGCGTAAAATTCTTCCGGTAATGCTCATAGGCTTACCATTGCCCCTCCCTGGGGCAGTGCATATCCAGCCGCGCCGCACGCATTTCCACATAGCAGCCGCACTGCATACAGGTCCCGGCGTTCAGCTGGTCACAGGCCTTGCAGCGGGCCAGCCGGGCAGCGTAGGCATCGTCCGGCGTGCGCTTTTGGGCGGGCAGCGTGGCGCGGTAACGCACAACACTCTGGTAGTAATCGTTTTCGTCCGCCATCTCCTGCAAAAGGCAGCGGCGGCAGATTTTTGCCTCGCTCACTGCGGCGTCACCGTGAAGGCGGCCACGCTGCAGGCGGGCAGAGTGGCGGTAAAGCCGTCTGCGGTCAGGGTTGCCTGCAGCGGCTGCGGGGTCACGGTGTCTGGCGCAGCAAAGGTGTTGTGGGCGGCAGCCGGGCCGGTGAGCACCGTGCCGGTCACGCCGGACGCCTTCACGCCGCCCAGCATAACTTTGGCTTCCGCGGCGCGGGCGCTGTCAAGGTTGGCCACCGTGACAAGGATTTTGCCGTCGGCGGCGCGGCTGGCGCTGACGTGCAGCGTGGGCACAGCCTGCTCGTCATGGTTCAGAATCGACGTCTCGGCGTATCTTTCCAGCTGCTGTGCGCCCTGATGCGCCGCGTACAGCGCAAAGACGTGGTAGGTCGGGGTCAGTACCATACGGCTGCCCTCGGTCAGAATCATCGCCTGCAGGACATTGACCATCTGGGCGATGTTGGCCATGCAGACGGTGTCGCAGTGGTTGTTGAAGATGTTCAGGTTGATGGCCGCCACAAGCGCGTCACGCATCGTGTTCTGCTGGTAGAGGAAGCCCGGATTGGTGCCCGGCTCCACATCGTACCAGGTACCCCACTCGTCCACGGCCAGCCCGATGCTGCGCCCGCCTGCAAACTGTTTGATGATGCGGCTGTGGTTTTCCACCAGCTCTTCCATCCGCAGGGTCTTGTGCAGGGTGGTGTAGTATTCTTCACCTGTGAAGTCGGTGGCCGAACCCTTGTGCTGCCAGTCCTGATGGGGCAGTGTGTAGTAGTGCAGCGAAACTGCGTCAATCACGTGGCCTGCGCGCTCCAGCACGGTGCGGGTCCAGTGGTAGTCATCGACATTGGCGCCCGATGCAATCTTAAAAATCTTATGCTCCGGCGAGTAATTGCGCAGATACGTGGAATATTGGCGGCACAGGTCAGCGTAGTATTCGGCGCGCATATTGCCGCCGCAGCCCCACGCCTCGTTGCCGATGCCCCAGTATTTGACGTTGTAGGGCTCTTCCCTGCCGTTTTCCCGGCGCAGCGAGGCCATCGGCGAGACGCCGCCCATATTGCAGTATTCCACCCAATCGGAAAATTCCTGCACGGTGCCGCTGCCCACGTTGCCGGAGAAGTACGCCTCGCACCCGAGCTGCCGGGCCAGCTCCATAAACTCATGTGTGCCGAAGGAGTTATCCTCGCTGACGCCGCCCCAGTTGGTGTTCACAATCGTCTTGCGCTGGGATCGTAGGCCAATGCCGTCCCGCCAGTGGTAGGTATCGGCAAAGCAGCCGCCCGGCCAGCGCAGCACCGGGATATGGATTTTCTTCAGCGCGTTGACCACGTCACTGCGCATACCGTTGACGTTGGGAATATCGGAAGCCTCGCCAACGTAAAGTCCCTGATAGATGCAGCGGCCCAGATGCTCGGAGAATTGACCGTAGATGTTCGGGTTGATGGTGCCGACCGAACGGTTGGTGTTGATAAAGATATACGGCATAGGTGCGCCCTCCTTTTTATTCCTGCGGCAGGATTTTGGTTTCCAGCCCTTCCAGCTCCACGGCAACAACGCCCTCGGGTGTTTTTACGGTGGTGGTGCAGGGGGCCTCGCTGTTGTTGATGACCACAAGCGTCTTATCCGCCGGGAACCACGCGGCCTCGGTGTGCGGGTTGTCGGTCAGCCAGTCGCTGTCCAGTGGCAGGCCCTTGGCCCAGAGCAGCAAGTTCAGCAGCATCCGGGCGTTCACCGGGCTGTAACTGAACCCGGCCATATAGACGCCGCGCCCTTTGCCGAAGCTGTGCGCCGCAAGGGCGGGCGTACCGTTCACGGCAGCCAGCACGCGGGTATCGCCGTCGGTCAGGTAGAGGTGGTCATGTGCTTTGAGCGTGGCGCCGTCGGGTATCAGCCCCTCCACGGGCTGCACTTCCACCGGCCAGCGGCCGTGGCAGACGCGTGCGCCCATATCCTCGTCCACGCCCAGCACCCGCGCCATGCGGAAGGTATCGCCGCAGCCGTTCACGGCGGACGGTTCCTCGACGCCCAGCAGTACACCGCCATTGTACACCCATTTGTTCAGGGCGGCAACCAGATTTTCGTCCCGCCACACGTCACCGCCGCTCCATGCGGTTCCGGCGCGGCCCGCGTTGATGATAACATCCACGTCTGCGGGCACGCCGTTTTTCACATCGTCAAAGCTCAGGAATTTCACCTGTACCGGCAGGCCCGCCAGTGCCTCGTTGATGTGAATGAGGGTGTGCATATAGGTTTCATGGAAGTGGCCGGACAGCGTCCAGGGGCGCAGGCCGCCCCAGCTGTGCAGCACCGCCACCGTCAGCGGCAGGGTGGCCACCGGGCCATGGGTGTGCAAGGCCTTGATGGCGCGGAACTCATCGGCCACATCGGCAATGTATTCCACAAAATCCGGGAAATCGTTCAAAAGATGCAGATACCCGCCCAGACCGATGCGGTCAATCTTGGCCCGCAGCAGAGCACGACGCACGTGGTTCCAGTACTCGGCTGCATCGCGGGTGGGGTTGCCGCCCGGCGCAAAGGTGGGCGCACCGCCCAGCCCCACCGGGAACAGATACGGATGGAACCGCAGCTCATGCACGGAGGCTTCAACCCCGGCGCACATCCGCGCCTCATAGCCGGAGAACACGCACTTGATAATGCCGTCAAAGCCAAATTCCTGGAAGTGCGGGCCGTAGGGCTCGACGCCCACCCAGCTGTCATCATAGAACACATAGGCGCGCTTGCCGTAGCTGTGTACCAAATCCACCAGCCGTTTGCCGTACCCGGCCACAAACCGCTGGGTAAAGGCCATATAATCCCGCTTATGGGCCGTGGGCGGCATATGCGTCACCTGCAAATTGCCCTTGTTGATGAAGTCCTCCGCCGTCAGGGCGTAGCCGTACTGCGCGGCAAAATCGTCCAGCGCCTTTTCGGACACGGTAAAGTCATAGCTGCCCCAGTCGGTGAAGAGGTTCTGGTTGCGCTTGTCGCTGCCCCAGATCCAGACAAAGTTATAGAACATACTGGTGAACCGCACCACGTTAGTCTGCGGGTGAGCCTCGCACCACTTTTTGAGCCAATCGTACAGATATTCCTGCGCCTGCGGCGTGCGCGGGTCGACCGGCAGCAGATGCTCACTGGTCCAGCTGTTGGTCACGTGGTTGTACATATTGATTTCTTCCCAGAGCCGCCATGCCAGAAAACTGACCGTGTAGGCGTGGAAGGGCACCGGCTGCGCCACCGTGACCGTGCCGGATGCAGCGTCCCACTGCCACGCCTCGGCGGGCAGGGGCTTGTCTGCGGTGCGGTCCCACACCTGCCAGTAGCGCAGGGCCTCGGGGCGGTCATTCACGGCGAACTGCTCGGCATAAAAGCCCGCCATAGGGGCCACGGTCAGCGGGCCCTCGGCCGCAAGCACCGGGTCGGTGCTCAAAAAGGTCTGCTGCAAGCACTCCGGGTGCTGCCGTGCCCACGTGTTGTGGTCGCGGATGATGCAGATGGTGGAGTAGATATCATACCCGGCGTCCAGAATCTCGTCCGAGAGCTGGGTGCCGTCACTGTCGCGGATGACATCCGCGCCCCATTTTTCGGCCAGCTCCAGCGTCAGCTTTTCCTGCCCGGCCTCCCCCGGCAGCGTAAAGCCGCCGCTTGTGTGTTGGAATTTCATAGATACTCCCTCCTCTTAAATATGCAGCCCGCGGCAGATTGCTGCGGCAGCGCTGCGGCACAGGGGTTCGTTCAGGGTGTCGGCGGCGGTCAACTTTTCGGCCACCGCCTGCCCGGCGGCGTGCCTTGCATAAGGCGGCACGGTTTCGGGCACAGGCACGGGCTCTGCCAGCGGACGCCTGCCCGCCGCACCGGGCATCAGCACCGCCAGAAAGTCGGCACAGCTCACTGCTTTGGCCGGGTACAGGCTGCCGTCTGCCACCCACGCCGCGGGAATCAGGTGGTTCTGCGCGGCACACTGCACGGTTCCGGCGTAGGTTTCGTGGCCGACCACATCCGCGTACAAGTCATTGTAGACGTTGATGGGAAAGAGCTTCAGCGCCTTGATGGCCAGCTCCAGCGCCTCGGCGCGGGTCAGTGGGTCAGCAGGTCGATTGGCGTCATAGTCGGCAAAGGGGTCACCCTCCGGTGCGGGAATTTTGCAGTCTGCGGGGGGCGTCAGCGGCGTGTTGGGCGGCGCGGGCGCCCAGTCGGGGGCATCGTTCACCGCAAGGTGGAGTGCTTCCGCCAGTGCCCGGGCCACAAAGCCCGCCATTTTGTACGCGCCAAAGTCATTCGTGTGGGTGAAATCGCCGGGGTAGAACCACCGCTTTGCGGTTTCCAGACCATCGCGCTGCACCAGCGCCATTGCGTAGCCGTGCAGGTCCAGCACCGGCACGCCCTCGGCTGCCCCCAGCGCCTTGACGGCGGCGGCAAAGGAGGCCAGCAGGTCATTGTAGTGCGCGGGGTCGCGCCAGCTGTTACGGGCCAAGGGGGTGACGAGCACCGGCACACCCCCCGCTGCGCGGGTCTCTTTTAAATAGGTACGCAGCCGGTCGGTGTAGCCGCCCTGTGCCTGCAGATGCGCCAGCTTCTGGTCATTGTGGCCGAACTGGAAAAGGCAGATATCCCCTGCCCGCAGCCGCGGACGGACGATGGCCCAATGCCCCTCGCTCAAAAAGCTCTCGGTGGTAAGGCCGCTGTGGGCGTGGTTCGTAATGCACTCCGCCGGCAGATAAACGGGCAGCATCTGCCCCCAGCCGGAATAGCTGGTGCCCGGCGCATAGGGCAGCTCAGCGGTCTGGTCCGTCACGGTGGAGTCCCCGCAGACCCAGACGCGGCGGGCTTCGGGGGCGTCGGTCAAGGTGAGCGCTGTCAGCGCGCCGCCCACCACTGCAATGCTTACTGCGGTACCGGGCACGGCATCCCCCTGCCCACGCGGCACAATGGGGAACACATCGCAGAGGGCCGTTACCGTCCGCCGTTCGCCTGCGGCCAGCGTGCCGCGCCAGACAAGACGGCGGCGGCCCGCAAAGACCAGCACCGCGCCGCCCTGTGTGCCGGTGACGGTGATTTCGGCGCGGTAAACACCCTCGGCAGGGGTGTCCGCCCGGAACCACACCGGCAGGCTGCGCCCGGCCAGATCGCTTCCGCGTACGGAGGCTGTGGCGCGGGCCTCGGCGCCGTATGGCGTGCAGGTCACCGCCAGCATCGGCGTGCCCGCGTACCACCACAGCGGCAAAAAGCCGCTATTCGTCTCCGGAATCCGCAGCGCCGGCACAGCGTTGTAGACCTCCCCGGTCACAAAGCCATACCCGGTTTTTGGGTCATACGGTGCAGCGCCCCCGGCGCTTGTCCATCGGAATTGCATTGCTCTACACTCTCCCCCTGTAGCTCACAAAAATTGGGGCCGCTGCCCGGCAGCGGCCCCAACAGCGCATAGACTATACGCGATTCAAATTGTAGTGATTACTCGACAACCAGAACGGCACCCTCGTCAATCAGGCTCTGCTTCTCGTCAAGGATTTCCTGATAACCGGCGTCCAGATACTCCTGGCAGTACTCCTCGTACTTGGCCTCAAACTCATCGGGGCTGCAGGTGATGCAGTCTACGTAGGCTTCCTGCCACAGACTGTTCAGGTCGGTGCTGTACTCAGCGGTGGACTCGACTGCCTTGGTGAAGATGGGGGTAATCAGACCGCAGTTGGAGCCCTTCTCGCAGATGTCATAAGCCTGGTCGATAATCCAGTCATAGCCCTCGGGCGCCAGCAGGCTCTTGTTGGCCTTGAGGTTGGTCTCCTTGTCGCCGTAGCCCATAACCTCCTGAACGAGGCACCAGTAGTCCTTATTGTTGTTCTGGCTCAGCTTGGCCTCACCGTCATAGTCGGAAATCTGGGTGGCAATGCCGTCGGCGTCAACCGTGTAGGTCTCGCCCTCAATGCCGTGCTGCAGATAGGTCAGGTTCTCGGGCTGGCTCATCCAGTCAAGGAACATATAGGTAGCGGCGCGCTCCTCATCGGTAGCGTTGGCGTTGATACCCATAATCATACCGTAGCTGGGGTACTCATAGTAGTGTGCGCTGAAGCCGTCCGCAACGGTGTTGGAAACGGTGGAGCCCAGAACAGCAACCTCGGCGTTGGGGTCGTTGGCCTTCAGACTGTCGAACACATCGGTACCGTTGGACATATAGAAGCTGTAGGTAGCGCACTGGCCGGAGACGAACTTGCCCTTGGCCAGAGAGTCATCGGTGGTCAGGTAGAACTCGGGGTCCATCAGACCGGCGTTGTACTTGGTGTTGGCATCCTGCAGGAAGTTCTTGGTGGCCTCCCAGGTGAAGGGTGCAACGTTCAGGTCCAGATACTTGGCCAGATCCTCCTCGCTGGTGCCCTCAGGAATCCAGTTGTAGAAGTAGGTAAAGCTCTTGGTAATCAGCGGGTCATTCTCAACGCCCAGACCGGCATCCTTGAAGGCCTGCAGGGCGGCAATCAGCTCCTCGTTGGTGGTGGGCACATCCAGACCGACCTGATCCAGCCAGTCCTTGCGAATCAGCGTAACCCAGTTGTAGTAGATGGGGTCGCGCTCTGCAAAGATGAAGGCGTTCTCGCCGTCCAGCTTGCCATAGGTCTCGATGGTGGACTTCATCTTGTCCCAGTAGGTAGGGGCGTAGTAGGCCACCTCGTCAAGGTCGATGGGCTGCATAGCACCCTCGGACCAGTAGTTGACGGCCTGCGGCATATCATAGTGGAAGATGATGCTGGGAGCGTTGCCGGCAGCAATCATCTGGTTGAAGTCCTGCACCTCGTTGGAGCGGGCAATGGCAACGTACTTGACGGTAACGTTGTACTTATCGCCGAACTCGGACTGCACCCACTTGGTGTAGTAGTTGTCGGTGGGGTTCCAGCCCTCAAAGCCGCGGTCATACACAGGAATCTGGATGGTGACATTCTCCGGGAAGCCCGCAGAATAATCGGTGTAGCTGCCGGTGCTCTCGGCAGGGGCGGCAGCCTCGGTGGAAGAAGCGGCGCTCTCTGCCGTAGAGGTGGCAGCGGAGCTGGCAGACCCGCCGCAACCGGCGAGCAGAGTGGCGGTCATGGCAGCGGCCATGCCCAGTGCAAATGTCTTTTTCATTGTTTTCCTCCTTATTGAAAAACAAATTGTTTAACTACGGTTGGGGCGCGTTATCAGCCCTTGACAGCACCGACCATGGTGCCCTGCACGAAGTACTTCTGGATGAAGGGGTACACGCAGATGATGGGCACGGCGGCGAAGATGATACAAGCGGCCTTCAGCACCTCGGGGTTGGTCATCGAGACGGTGGCCACACCCTCGGTCTGGAAACTCTCGCTTGCGGCGACAATCAGGTAGTAGAGCTTGAGCTGCAGCGGGCGCAGGGCCACATTCTGCTTGATGTAGTACAGCGCATCGGAGTAGGCGTTCCAGCGGCCGACGGCGTAGAACAGGGCGATGGTTGCCATAATGGGCTTGGACAGCGGCACCACAATCTTGCCCAGAATCGTAAAGTGGGAGGCACCGTCCAGACGGGCGGACTCAATCAGGCTTTCGGGGATGGAGCCCTGGAAGTTGTTCTTCATAATCAGCAGATTGTACGGTGCAAAGCACAGCGGCAGAATCAGGCACCAGATGGTGTCCAGCATATGCAGCTGGTTCATCAGCAGATAGTCAGGAATCGTACCGGCGGTGAAGTACATCGTGAACATAATCATAAAGGTCATAACCTTGCGGCCGTGGAATTCCGGGCGGGTCAGCGCGTAGGCGGCGCAGACCGTCAGGAACATACCGATGGCGGTGAACACCACCGTGACCAGCACCGTGACCCACAGGGACTGCATAATGCTGGGGTCATGGAAAACCTTGTTGTAGGCCTCCAGATTGATGCCGGTGTCGCTCAACGGCAGAAGGATAACCTTGTTGGCCACAACGTAGGCATTATCGGAAAGGGATTTTGCCAGAATGTGAATGAAGGGCAGGATGCAGGTCAGGGACGCCACACCGACAACCACAATGCAGAGGATATCAATGAGCAAATCAATGACGCGGGCCTTCGTCCACGGCTTTTTGTGTTTTTCAACAGCAGTTGCTGCGGTAGTAGTCATATCTGTGTGCCCTCCTTACAGCAGACCATCCTCGCCGAGCTTCTTGGCGATTTTGTCAGAGAGAATGACGAGAATGACACCGATAACGGACTGGAACAGGCCAAGCGCGGTGGACTCGCTGAATTTGTTGCCCTGGAACCATTTGTAGACCAGCACGGGAATCGTGGTGGTGAACTCGGTCGCCTTGGCGTTGGACAAAGCCACGATACGCTCGAAGCTACCGCCCATGAGCTTGCCCAGCTGCATAATCAGCATAACCACGATAGTGGAACGGATGCAGGGCAGCGTGACGTGCAGGCATTGCTGCCAGCGGTTGGCGCCGTCGACCTTGGCGGCCTCGTAGAGCTCGGCATTGACGTTGGTGATGGCGGCCAGATAGATGATGGTGCCCCAGCCCATTGTCTGCCAGATACCAATCAGCACGTAGCTGAACAGCCACCATGCGTCCTCCTGCAGGAAGGGAATCGGGCTGTGGCCCGCGTTGGCAATCAGCGTGTTGACAACGCCGGTGTTGGTGGCGAACATCGCGTAGGCCGTGGCGCCGATGACAACCCATGACAGGAAGTGCGGCAGATAAAGCAGCGTCTGGGTGACGCGCTTGAACCACTTGACGCGGATTTCATTGAGCAGCAGCGCCAGAATAATCGGCATCGGGAAGCTGAACAGCAAATCCAGCACGTTGAGCAGCAGGGTGTTGACAACGGCCTTGGTGAAGTCGCGGTGCTTGAAAACCTTCTTGAAGATTTCCAGCCCTACAAACTTGCTGCCGGCGTAGCCCTTGCCGATTTTGTAATCCAGAAAGGCAACCGACAGGCCGGTGTAGGCAAGATACTTGAAAACGATGATAAACAGCATGGGCAGCAGCATCAGAGCGTAAAGCTGCCAGTCGCGCTTGAGGTAGTACATCGGGCCTTTTTTCTTCAGCGTATTGGCTGAAGGCTGCACCGCCGTACTTTTTTGTTTTGCCATAGTGCGTATTTCCTCCTTTAGCTTGCGTGCGCAGCGGCAACGTTGCCGTTTGTACCAGTTTTTCTTCTCATTTGCTGATTCTATTATGCACTTTGCCAACTGTAATTTCTATCGAATTTTTCATCATTATTATGCAAAAACGCTCAGTAATTTTTCTGTAACTTTTTGTGGAAAGGAACATTTAGTGCTGTTTCGGTATCATTTGTCCATATTATAGGGCGTTTTGTTGGTGCATTTTCACAAGTTAGCCGCCACTTTCTTATGCAGACTGCACAATGATGGTCATTTTTGCGCGTTTGCACTGGCATTTTGAGCAATTTGTGCTACAATAAGGGTAACAAGCCAATATGGGCAGTCATATTTTAACACTTAATGGTATATATGTCAAAAAGATTGCCTGTCAGGGGGATTATTTATGGGTCGACACGCCGCCAATGTCATTGAATACCGCAGTTATGACCTGCCGCCGCACTTTCCCATCCGCCTGATTGCAGGCGATGACTGGCATATTTCGGATGTGCCCTCCGGCGTGCTACACTTTCACAACTGCCTGGAAATCGGCCTGTGTGAGAGTGACAGCGGCAAGATGGATTTTGCGGGCACGGTGCTGCCCTTCAAAAGCGGCGATGTCACCGTGGTGGCGGGCGATGTGCTGCACACCACGTGGTCGGACCCCGGCTGTTCCAGCAAATGGCGGTATCTTTTCACCGATGCCGAGGAGCTGCTGCGTCCCTTCTTTGCCATTGACAAGCTGCCCAACACCCGGCTGTTGAGCGGCCTGCTCAACGGCTGGTACGGCATTTTCCCCGCCGCAGACAACCCCAATCTAGCCTACTGCGTGCGGCAGATGATGCAGGAAATGGCCGACCGCAAGCTGAACTATGAAATCAGCGTGCGCGGGCTGTTTGTTTCCTTTATAACAGAGCTGATGCGCCAGCCCGCTCAGAGCAGCACCGGCACGCCGATGGGTAGTATGGTCATTGCCCCGGCGCTGACCTACATCAACAACCACTATATGGACAATTTCACCATCTGCGATTTAGCGGACGCCTGCAATATGAGCCAATCCCACTTCCGGCGGGTCTTTCACGAGCTGATGGGCATTGGCCCGTTGGACCACCCGAACCGCACCCGCATTACAAAAGCGTGCAGCCTGCTGCGTATGACCGATGAGTCCATCCTGACCATCGGTGAGCAGGTGGGCTTCCGTTCGATGTCAAGCTTCAACCGCCACTTTGCCGAGGCAATGGGCTGTTCTCCCTCCGAGTGGCGGCGCAGTGTCGGCACAGGACGCAGCACCTCCATTCTAAAATACAACGGCTGGCTGACACCGCCGCGCGATAAGTAGTTTTCTGCGCACAACAAAAGCGCCCGGAAGCACTCTGTACAGGGTGCTTCCGGGCGCTGTGTTTTTTACAGGCGTCCCAGTCGGCGCTTGAACTCGTCATAGCCGAAGGAAACCGTTTTGTGCAGGTTGCCGTCTGCGCGGCGGGCGTAGATGCCCGGCAGCGGCATACCGTTGAAGGGTGTTGTTTTTGCAGGTGGTGTATGTCGATCGCGTCGATGGAATCGAACTCGTGCTTGGCCGCGTAGGCGCAGTAGGCCTGCGTCACACCCGGGTCAAAGCCGCAACCCAGCAGGGCGGTCAGACCGGCGTCCTCAAACTTTTTCTTGTAGGCCCACTGCCAGCTGTAGTTAAAGTAGACAGAGAAGCCCGCCTCCTTGCAGCGCTTTTCATAGATAGCGCGCCACGCGGGGGCATCGGTGTTTTCCGGCTCATAGTTGGCGGTACGGAGGATACAAATAAACGCGAATACCTCTATGTCCGTTATGATGATGACGATGAAGAAATGGACATCTATGATATTATCGAGCTTTGCCTGAAGGGCCTTTCCGTTCTCAAGCGCTATATTGCGCTTCTTCTGGTTTTTCTGGTTGTCGGCTGCATGGCAGGCTTCTGCAAGCACAAATTCACTACTACAGAGACCTGCTCTTCTTCTGCACTTCTTTTCGTGGATTTGAATCGTGAGGAGCTTACTTCCAGCGACAATGCGGAGGAAGCATCTCGCATCAATATGCTTGCCAACTCTCTCCCAGATTATGTGGAGTGATGCGGTAATCGCCCCGCTTGCTGAACAATATGCAGACGAAAATGAAACCGTTGCTGACAAAATGACCAATTTGGAGAAAAATACAAGTGTTTATGTTCCCGGTGGGTCTCAGACGGTTTGCGTCTCCGTAACGGATGAAGAACCACTGGCAGCGCAGGAAATTTGTAACGCCATTGTCGATGCCGGTATCAACGCCCTGAACAACTCCACAAGCAGTGCCACTATCAGCGTTGTTTTCCCTTCCAGCGAAGCTTTAGAGGTGGCTGATTCCGAAAGTTCTGCAATCAGCTCCATCGGCAAGATGGCTGCCATTTTCCTTGTGTTGGCACTGATGATCATTCTTATCCGTGAGCTGGCCATGGCCTATAAGGCGCACCACGCCGCCAAAGAGCAGAAGTAACAAATTTTTCCGTATTTATTATAGTAAAATTTCCGCCGACAGCAGTGATGCTGTCGGCGGTTTGTTGTTTGATGCACCCACATACCAGATGCACTGTAGGGGCGGCAGTTGGCGGGCAACTTTCCCCCCATCCGGCCCTGCGGGGCCACCTTCCCCCTAGGGGAAGGCATTGGGGCGGGCGGAGCAGAGCCCCGCCCCTACTG
>ERZ773169.1481-NODE-1481-length-20488-cov-47.184848_pt1 | contig 20488 bp, 9 predicted proteins | sample MGYA00580536_ERZ773169 | MGnify/ENA primary metagenome ERZ773169 (study PRJEB29015, sample SAMEA2737814) | human gut metagenome | biome: human gut; feature: human-associated habitat; material: faeces | place: China | collected 2012 ...
ACGCCGCCGCCCGCCATCGAGCAGAGTTTTACACCTAATTGGGGATAAAACAGCTTATGAGTGGCGGTGGCATCATCATTGTGGCACAGACGGTAATTCCACAGCTTACCACACTGTTCTCATAATTCATGGGCGGGATCATTGATAAGATTACTGAATTCATAAAGGAACTGTTGCAGGGATGGGTGCTGACAAACTTTGAAACCATGTTTACCGATGTCAATGACAAGGTAGGCACGATTGCAGGGGAGGTCAGCAAAACTCCCAGCACTTGGAACTCCGATATTTTTGATATGATAAAAACCCTGTCCGATAACGTGATGATTCCCATAGCGGGAATGATCATCAGTTTTGTACTCGTCTACGAGCTTATTTCCATGGTTATTGACAAGAATAATCTGCATGACTTCAATACGGCAATTTTTATCCGTTTTTTTATGAAAGCGTGTATTGCAGTCATGCTGTTAAGCAAGACTTTTGACATTGTAATGGCGGTATTTGATGTGGGGAGCCACATCGTCAATTCCGCAGCGGCAGCAATCAGCGGGGAAACCAGTATTGATGTTTCAAGTACGCTGCAGACGATGTTCAATGAGCAGTTTTCGGAGATGAGCATAGGCGAGCTGTTAGGACTGGGGATGGAGACCATGATCGTCAGTTTATGTATGAAAATCATGTCAGTCCTTATCACCGTCATTCTTTATGGGCGAATGATTGAAATATATCTTTATGTATCAGTAGCACCCGTTCCCTGTGCAACCGTAACCAACCGGGAATGGGGAACGATAGGAACGAATTATTTTAAGGGACTTTGTGCCCTTGCATTTCAGGGATTTTTTATGATGGTGTGTGTCGCTATCTATGCAGTGCTTGTGGCTGGTGTGGCAGTATCCGACAACCTGCATACGGCACTCTGGTCGGTGGCAGCATATACCGTTATTTTATGCTTTTCACTCTTTAAGACTGGTTCATTATCGAAATCTATCTGGAATGCGCACTAAGGGAGGAACGATATGGCAATATCCGTGCAGGTGCCAAAGGATTTGTCCGGTATCAAGACAAAAGTGGCACTGAACTTGACAAAGAGACAGATCATCTGTTTCAGCGGTGCGGCAGTAGCCGGGATACCCTTGTATTTTTTAACCAAGGGACTGATCGGAACATCAGCCGCATCACTTCTTATGATGGGAGCAATGCTTCCGTTCTTCTTTTTTGCGATGTATGAGAAAAACGGGTTTCCGGCGGAGAAGATTTTGTATTTTATGCTCCGGCAGAAGATACTCACACCGGGCATAAGACCATACCGGTCAGAGAACTTATACAAGCAGTTGGAAGAAAAAGAAAAATTACGAAGGGAGGTTCGTTATCTTGAAGAAAAAGCAAAAGGCAGAACCGGAAAGCCGCAGAAAAAGCAGTTATAAAGGCAATAGCAGGAACAACAGTAAAAGTGGCGGTCTTACCTTTTCAGAAAAAAAGCGTCTTATACAGTTAAAGCATATTTTATCGGGAAAGAGCATTGAGAAAGAAAAGCCGACTACCGCACAAAGGACGATCACTTTTGAAAAGATGTTCCGTGATGGTATCTGTCAGGTCAGCCACCGTTATTATACAAAGATGGTGGAATTTTTTGATATAAACTATGAGCTTCTGGAAGTGGATGACCAGGCGGACATACTGGCACAGTACAGCAAGCTTATCAATTATTTTGATCCGTCTGTGAAGTTTGAACTGGTGCTTTTCAACAGGCAGGTCAACGAGCAGATGCTTACAGAACAGTTTGACATTCCGTGGCAGGAGGATGATTTTAACGACATCCGTGAGGAATACACGGAGATGTTAAAGAAGCAGGCGGCAAAGGGCAACAACGGTATCATCAAATCAAAATATCTGATTTTTGGTGTAGAAAGCAACGGCTACAAGGAAGCCAAGAGCCGCCTTAACAACATTGAAAAAGATGTCATACGGAACTTAAACAACATAGGAACCCTTGCGAGGGGACTGGACGGAAAGGAAAGACTGCGCATCCTGCATGAATATTTTAATCAGGATACCATGGAGCCTTTCCGTTTTTCATTTAAGGATTTGGCAGAATCCGGTAAGTCGGTCAAGGACTATATTGCACCGCCGGGATTTGATTTCCGCTATCCGAACCGCTTTAAGTCAGGGAATATGTATGGCTGTGTGTCCTATCTGGATATTATCGCACCGAAGTTTACGGACGAGCTGATCAAGCATCTTCTGGATATTGATGCTAATCTTACGATTTCCATGCACATGCAGACGGAAGATCCGGTAAAGGCAATCAAGAAGTTAAAAGCGGTCATTTCCAATATCCAGAAGATGAAGATTGAGGAGCAGAAAAAGGCAGTCCGAAGCGGTTACGATATGGATATTTTACCGACTGACATTGTGACCTATGAAAAGGATACGCTGGAATTTCTGGACGATTTGAATACGAGCAATCAGAAGATGATCAATATGACATTCCTTATTACCTGTTATGGTAGAACCAAGCGGGAATTGGAGAGCTTAATGCAGAGGGTGTCCGGTATTATTCAGCAGGCAAACTGTGACCTCAGATGTTTACAGTATTTACAGGAGCAGGGCCTTATGGCATCTGCACCGATTGGGTGCAATGAAACCGGAATTGAGCGTACCCTTTCCACAAAGAGTACCGCAATCTTAGTACCATTCTGCACACAGGAATTATTTATGCCTGCTCCGGCAATCTATTACGGATTAAATGCACTCAGCAACAACATGATCATGGCAGACCGCAAAAGGCTCCGTACACCAAACGGGGTTATCTTAGGTACTCCCGGAAGTGGTAAGAGTTTTAGTGCAAAGCGTGAGATTTTAAGCTGTTTTCTTATCACAAAGGACGATATTATCATCTGCGATCCGGAAGGCGAGTATTTTGCGTTGGTGGCGGCACTACATGGACAGGTGGTAAAACTTGCCACTAATTCCAAAGATTATCTGAACCCGATGGATATTCAGTTAAGCCATAAAGGGGATAAGGAAGCGCTAAAGCTGAAATCCGATTTTATCATAACATTGTGTGACCTGATTGCAGGAGGCAAGGACGGATTGCAGAATGATGAAAAAGGTATCATCGACGAGTGTATCCGTCATATTTACGATAAGTATTTTGAAAATCCGGTGCCGGAGAATATGCCGCTGTTGGAGGATTTATATGATGCCCTGTTAGCACACAAAAATCCAAAGGCAGAGCGTATCGCAAACAGCCTTGTGCTGTATGTGCATGGTTCACAGAATTACTTCAACCACCATACCAATGTGGACAGCGGCAACCGTATCATGTGCTTTGACATCAGAGACTTGGGAAATCAGTTGAAAGAGCTGGGTATGTTAATCGTGCAGGATGCGGTTTGGAACAGGGTATCGCAGAACAGGGAGCGAAAGATTGCTACCCGTTATTACTGTGATGAGTTCCATCTTCTTCTGAAGGAAAAACAGACTGCCATTTATTCTGTGGAAATATGGAAGCGATTTAGAAAATGGGGTGGTATTCCGACAGGTTTGACGCAGAATGTGGGCGATTTTCTTCGTTCTGAGGAGATTGAGGGTATTTTGGGAAATAGTGATTTTGTGTATCTGTTAAACCAGAATGCCAAGGATCAGGCAATCTTAGCGGATAAACTGGGACTTTCTGATAAACAGCTTTCCTATGTTACCAATTCCGAGCCGGGAAGTGGTCTGATACTGTTTGATAACGTGGTAATCCCGTTCGTGGATAAATACCCGACAGACACAAAGACTTACAAGATCATGAATACTAAGCCGGAGGAATCGGTACAGAAGGAGGATGCAGTGTAAATGGCAGACGAGAGACAGAAAAAACAGGCAGCAAAAGCATTTGAAAAAGAGAAATTTTCCAAGGATAAGGAAGTGACTGGAGCAAAGCATACAGAAAACAGGCAGGATAACATCTTTTCTACGGAAAATCAGTTTCATGCCAATGAGAAGCCTGTGAGCAATCTGCCACGGGATGCAAACCGTGGGAATGATATAAAAAATGTAATTTCTGGTCACAATGTCCAAAAGTCGGAAGCTGGTGTAGAGAGAAAAACGGGAAATAAAAAGAAATATTACCGTCAGTTGCAACAGCAACAGGACACTTCTGGTCACAACGTCCAGAAGTCAGAAGCCGATGCGGAAAAGGCATTCTTAAAGGAAAATAGTTTCATGCAGGAGGAACAATCAGAAGATTTTGACACGGTTTCTGATAGCACGATGGAAAATAAGGTTCATGTCAGGGACACCTACCAACGGTCTGAGGAAAAAGGAAAGTATCACAAAAAGCGTGTGCAAAGAGAAAACGCACACAAAGAACGTGCAAAGTCAGAAAAACCGGGGCAGTCCGACAGTGGAGATTTCCAGACAAAGGATGATACTTTTACGCAGGGGCAGACGGAAGAATTTACCGACAAAAAAGTACAGAAAGCTTTTGATAAGTCGGAAAAGAGTCGTCAGAAGTTGCAGAAAGCAAAGGACAAGATGCCGAAAAAGCGGCAGTATGAGATGAAACGTGTCTTTGATGAACAGAATGGAAAAGCAAAATATATCGTAGTTCCGGTGGATGTGGAGAAGCCATTTAAGCAGGATGGTTTGGGAAAGGCTGCGGTTCATAAGCTACAAACGGAAAATATGTATTTTGTGCATCGTAAGATTGCAGAAACAGAAAAGGACAATTCTGCGGTTGAGGGTGCACACAAGACGGAACAGCGTGCCGAGGACATTTATCACTATATGAAGTATCACCGCAAGAGCAAGGCACAGAGAAAGCGTGACCGCCTAGAGCGATTGCAGAAAAAGCAGGTCACAGCAGATATGAAGCTGGAGTATGAGAAATTCATCAGTGAAAATCCACATCTAAAGGGCAACAGTCCAAAGAAACAGTTACAAAGGCAGCTACAGAAACAGCGCATCAAGCGTGAGTATGCCAAGGCAAGGCGGGCAGGAGCAGAAGTCAAGACTGCAAAGGAAACATTTACAAAGACAGCCAATGTCGCAACCGGGATTGCAAAGAAGTTACAGGAGATTGCCACGAAAAATAAAACACTCATTATCACAGTCGGTATTTTTGCACTTCTGTTTATTATGATCATGTCGGCATTATCAAGCTGCGGTTCCATGTTTACCGGAACTGTGACAACAACGATGGCAAGCACATATCTTAGCCTTCCGGCAGAGATTGATGCAGTAGATTTATCTTTTACAGAAATGGAAATGGAGCTGCAAAACAAGATTGACCGGATTGAAACTGATTATCCGGGATACGATGAATACGATTATAACCTTGGTGCAATCGGGCATGATCCGTACACACTGATCAGTTATCTTTCCGCAGTCCATACGGAATTTACTGCCGCAGGAATGGAGAGTGAGATTCAGGAATTATTTGATGCCATGTATTCACTCACTACCGAGGAAGTAGAGGAAACACGAACAAGGACAGTCACAAAGACCGGAACCAGAATAGTAACAAATCCGGACGGGACTACCCATACCGAGGAATACGAGTATGAGGAGGAAGAAGAATATACCGTAACAATTCTTCGTGTCACACTTACGGTCAAACCGCTTGAGAGCATTGTTGCTGGACGCATGGACAGCGAGCAGACGGAAATTTTTGGGGCTTATACGGAGACAAAGGGCGGCTTACAGGTCTTTGCTTCTCCGGTTGATTATTACTATATCAGCAGTTATTATGGCTACCGGAAAAATCCAAACACAGGAGACGAGGAGCTGCACAGGGGTGTGGATATAGCAGTACCGACCGGAACAATGGTTCATGCAGCACATGACGGAACGGTTATGCAGGCGGCTTACGATTCCTATTACGGGAATTATGTGGTGATCACGGACAGTAAGGAATATATCACAAAATATGCCCACATGGACAGCTTAACGGTATCCGCAGGGCAGAGTGTAAAAAAGGGAGATACCGTTGGAAAAAGCGGTAATACGGGAAGCAGTACCGGAAGCCATCTTCATATTGAGTGTCTGTATAACGGGGAGTATTATAACCCGTTATTTTATTTTGAAGCAGGCACACAGACGATTTACGGGGAGACACCGGGCGGAACCGGAGGAGGAACAGGAAATGTCATAGCGCCGGATTCCTATGATGATGCAATCGTACAGGCACTTATGACAGAAGCCAATAAATATCTTGGTATGCCATATACCTTTGGCGGCACACCTCCGTCAAGTTTTGACTGTTCAGCGTTTGTCTGCTGGGTATTTTCCAACAGTGGGGTACATAATCTGCCACGACGAACCACGGCGCAGGGCATTTATGACCAGTGTACTCCGGTGTCAGCGGCAGATGCAAAAGCAGGGGATATTATCTTTTTTACCGGGACATATAACGCAGGGCGTCCGGTCACGCACGTTGGTATCTACTGCGGAAATGGTACGATGGTGCATTGCGGTGATCCGATCCAGTACACATCCATCAACACATCGTACTGGCAGAGCCATTTTTACGGCTTTGGAAGATTAAATTAACGGAGGGAGGAAACACAGGTTGTCAGTAGAGAGAATCAATTCACAGCTTAAAAAGGTCAGGGAACAGATCGCACAGTTGCAGGAGAAGGAAAAAGACCTTGCAGAGCAGAAACAGATGGCAGAGGATGCCGAAACCATGAAGATCATAAAGAAATATAAAATCTCATCCGAGCGTTTACAGATGTTAAACAGGCTCAGTGAGGATGAAGTCAGACAATTATTACAGAAACGGGAACAGGAAAAGGAGGGTTCGACTAATGGAAAAGAAGAAGTTATCCGTTAAGGCACTGATGTCCCTTGTTCTGTCGGCAATGCTGTTTTGTATGCCGGCAGGGGCATTTTTCGCTAACAGGGCAAATACAGTGGAGGTTCATGCGGAGAATACTGCAGAACAGCAGACAGAAAGTACAGGCAGTACAGGGAACACGGTTACACCCGGCAATGGCAAGGAAGAAAATGCCGGGGATGGAAAAACAGGAGATTCTACAGAGGGCACAGCGGAAGGAACAACGGAAGAAACAGAGCCGGCGAAGTGTACCTGTACGGCGAAGTGTAGCCAGTATGAGGTGGACAAGGATTGTGCAGTATGCAGTAAAGACTACAAGGAATGTGCCTATGTAAATCCCAGTGTAAAAATCACAATCGCCACACCGACAGGATGGCATAACGATACCACAAAGGTACATATTTCAGTGGAAGATACGGTAAAATCCGGCAACTTTACCATCCAGAAAGTGCAGGCAAAAGTGGCGCAGAATAGAAGCTGGACGGACATTACAGAGGATATGTATGTGGAGATTTCCGAGAACAGCACCATTTATGTGCAGGTCACTGATCAGAAGGGAAAGACCTATGAGAAAAACCGTTATATCAAGTGCTTTGATTTCACGAAGCCTACCTTGAATGCGGCAGTCAGTGACGGTCTTTTGAGTATTCAGGCACATGATACGGATTCCGGTATCAAGGCAATCTATGTGAACGGCTATGAATTTACGGAGCATACGAATGGGGCATTGAATATCCGCCTGCAACAGTTTGATGCCGGGTATCAGTATTTTACGATTTCCGCTATGGACAATGCAGGAAATATATCGGAGATTTACAAAACTGCCAATCCTTATTACACCGATCTGGAGACGAAGGACAGCAATGAAAAAGATCCGGCAGAACAGCTTCCGGTGGATGCGTCTGCAACACAGCCGAGTTCCGCAACCGCACAGGTTACGGAGCATACCAAAACAGACAGCAATGGGAATACCCTTTCCGAGACAGGAACCGGAACAGGCACTTCATTCACGAAACAGTCTCCGGGTACGGGAGACACCACAGACAGTGCAGATAAAAGCAGTGAAAGCAGTACATCGGAGCAGGGCAAAGAGTTTTATACGATCCAGACTGCTTCGGAAAAGGTGTTTTATCTTGTAATAGATAGGGACGGTGACGAGGAAAAGGTATATTTCCTTACGGAAGTGAGCGAAAATGATCTGCTTAACACCACATCCGATAACAGTGAGACACTTCCGAAAAATTCTGCCGCACTGGAGTCGGCAATCCCGGTCAAGGATGCGGCTCTTGACAACAACAATACTGATGCCACGGGAAATAAGAAACAGGATGCGGAAACAGTGGAAGAAAATACCGAGGATAGTACCGAGGAAGGCAGTGAGCCGGAAACCACAGAACAGAAACAGGATGGTTCCGGCTTTTCCTATCTTATCATGGGGATTGCTGTGGCAGCCGTGATTGGCGTGGTTTATGTCATAAAGGCAAAGAAGAAAAAGGAAAACTTCATTGACGATGATGAGGATGAGCTTGAGGACGATTACGAAGAAGATTACGACGATGAGGACGGGGAAGAAGCTGATCCGGACGAAGAATTTATGAAAAACACGAATGCCGAGGAAACAAATACAGAGAATGAGGAGGAATAAAAGATGCAGTTAGTGATCGCAGAGAAGCCGAGTGTGGCACAGAGCATTGCAGGTGTGCTTGGCGCAACAGAACGTAAGGACGGATACATGGAGGGCAATGATTACATCGTGTCATGGTGTGTGGGACATCTGATCGAACTTGCACAGCCGGAAAGTTATGATGAAGCCTTGCAGAAATGGACATACGAGAGCCTTCCGATCATCCCAGATACATGGCAGCATGAGGTTAAGAGCGATACAAAAGCGCAGTATAAGGTGCTGTATCAGCTCATGCACGATAACAGGGTGGACTCCGTAGTGTGTGCCACCGATGCCGGACGTGAGGGGGAACTGATTTTCCGTCTGACCTATAACACGGCAGGCTGTGACAAGCCGATGCAGCGTTTATGGATTTCTTCAATGGAGGAAAGTGCCATCAAAGAGGGATTTTCCAATCTCAGACCGGGAAGTGAATATGACCATCTGTATGAATCCGCACTGTGCAGGCAGGAAGCAGACTGGCTTGTCGGTATCAACGGCACAAGGCTTTTTACCGTGTTATATGGCGGAAAGGCATTGAAGGTGGGGAGGGTGCAGACACCCACCCTTGCCATGCTGGTAGACCGTGAAGCAAAGATTATGAATTTCAAGAAAGAAGCCTACTATGTGGCGCATATCCTGGGCAATGGTCTGGATGCGGTATCGGAGCATATCCGTGACAAGGCAGAAGCGGAAAAAATTGCAGGAGCCTGCGTAAACGGACAGGCTCTTGTGACCGCCGTGGTTAAGGAAGAAAAGTGGGTTGCGCCGCCGAAACTCTATGACCTTACCACGTTACAGAGGGATGCCAACCGCTTATTTGGTTTTACCGCAAAGCAGACGTTGGAATATACGCAGAGCCTTTATGAGAAAAAGCTGGTGACATATCCGAGAACAGACAGCCAGTATCTTTCCGATGACATGGAGGGGACAGCAAGAAATGTGATCGAAGCGATTTTCAATTCCCTGTTATTTGAGCAGAATATCATGTTCAACCCGGATGTGAAAAAGGTTCTGAACAGCAAGAAAGTAACAGACCACCATGCCATTATCCCGACAATGGAGATCGTAAAGCAGGATTTAAAGGCGATACCGGAGAGTGAAATGAAGATACTTTCCCTTTGTGCAAACCGTCTGCTCTGTGCCACTGCCGAGAAGCATATTTATAACTCCACAAAGGCAGAACTTACCTGTAATGGAATGGTTTTCAAGGTTTCCGGGAAAGAGATATGGAAAAACGGATGGAAAGATTTTGAAAATCTGTTCAAAAGTTCTTATCAGATCACAGATGGAAAATCCGATACCAATGGCGAAAAGAAATTGCCAGAACTTACAAAAGGCATGACGATAGCGGTTAACGATACTAAGGTATCGGAACATTTCACACAGCCGCCAAAGCATTACACGGAGGACAGTCTGTTGTCAGCAATGGAGCGTGCCGGAAGTGAAGATATGGACGATGATGTGGAGCGTAAGGGATTGGGGACACCTGCCACAAGGGCAGATATTATTGAAAAGCTGGTAAAGGACGGTTTTGTAAAGCGTGAGAAAAAACAGATGATCCCGACGGAGGATGGTATGAAGCTGATCACAGTGCTGCCGGATGTCGTGAAATCTCCGAAGCTGACCGCAGACTGGGAGAATGAACTGACACAGATATCCAAAGGAGAAGTATCTGCCGGGCAGTTTATGGCGGGGATCAAGGCTATGGTAAGTGACCTTGTAAAGACTTATCACAGTGTCAGTGACGAGCAGAAAAATATGTTTGGTGCAGGAAACACGCAGGAAGTCTTTGGAACGTGTCCGAAGTGTGGCGGCGATGTGGTAAAAGGTAAGTTTGGAGCTTACTGTAAAAATAAATGCGGCATAAATGTAAGCAGGGCATTGGGCGTACAACTTTCCGATACGCAAGTAAAGAGCTTGCTGGCAGGGAAAAAGATACTGGTTAAAGGGTTAAAAGGGAAGAAAGGAAACTATGATGCGTACCTGATTCCAGAGAATATCGAAGATTTTTCTTATACCAAAGACGGAAAAGAAATCAAGGGTTCGCAGTATAAATTCAAGATGGAATTTCCAACGAGGAAAGGGAAGCAGGGATAGGAAAATAAAGATGAGTGTGGTATAGTTGTAAGAGATAAATCAGAATTTGTGATATTTGTAGTGTAGAAATGAGGTGGATATAAATGGAATATTATTTTACATATTTTGTAGTGTTCAAAAGTAATGACAATGGTCTTAGTGGGCCTATAGTTTTGTTTAAAAATTTAGAATCGGCCCAAAAGAATAATAATGGGACAATGCATCTGTTAGATGATGATTTGAATGGAACATTAGGTGCAATAGAGTATATAATGCATTTGCCTAGAAATGAATTTGATGTATATGATTTAGATGAAGAACTTATGGCATCATCATATGATACACCGCATCAAATTGTTATTGTTCCAGATTATGTACTTATTAATCAAAAGATAGATAATATTGCCCCGACTATGTTCATTTTAACTGAAGATTGCAGTAAAGATATAAAAAACAACTGTGAGAAAAGAAACCCATTGCTAGGAACATACTATACTCATGAGTTAAGCCAAGAATTGATCAAAAAGCATTGGGAAAAAATTTGGCTGTCAAAAAGAACAAATGATTTTGAAGTTGAGGCAGTTAAGGATATTAACATTCATTTTAGGTTAGAAGGAGAAAAACTAAAAGCATTACCGGCTCTTTATATTAGCCGACAATTTGGAGAAACAAATGATTTACTGTTAGAGATATTCAATTGTAGTGAGATAGAGAAAAAGTGTATTGACATACAATGGAAAAACATATCGCACCTTAACACCCTGATTTTAATGAAAAAAAAGGGCATAACTTGTTGGGATGATAAGGCTGATAAAGTATATCACGATGAGATTGTTAAACAAATGTATAAATTTGATATTAGTGTTGTGATAACTTTCCCTGGTATTCCTAAATTACAAAAAAAGTATGGCTTATCTGCTAGTATATTATCTGAAAATGAAAAACGAGCTATTAGGATAATGGGAGTGCATAGAGCAATTGCACGTGGTGGAATTTTAATGGAATTACCATGCGCAAAAGAAGAACTGTATAAAAAATATGGAGAACTTGAACAAAGATGTAAGAATGGAACAAATAATAAATATATTTGGAAGACATTTAGCGATTTAGGAAAACTACTTGGTAGTTGTTTTAATAGTTTTCAAATAGAAGTGCTAAAAAGAGCAAAAGATATTACTATATTTTCTGATTTCCCAATAGGATTAGCAATTTTAGAAAATGATGAAGTTCCATTGCAATGTTATAAAAGTATTTCTTATAGACCGTTGACCCCATTAACTAGACAATTGCAATTGGAATTGCTAAAAAAAAACCAAGTTTATTTAGGGAAAAAATGTAAAGTTGCTATAGCGGAATGCATTATCAATAATGATGAAAATAAATATGTATATCTAATGAGTGATTTGGTGCGTAGTACATTGATTGACATGGAAAAAAAGTATGAAGGTTTCTCAGTTGCTTATCAACAAACTTATAGTGTTGAAAGTATACTTGAATTTATTAAGAACAATCAGGACGCAGATATATTATATATTTCAGCTCATGGATATTATAATATCAAACAAAATATGGCTGGAATAATGGTTGGTGAAGAATTCTGGATGGCTTCTGAGGATATTAAGGTACCTCCAATAGTGATATTAAGTGCGTGTCATTCTAGTCCAAGAGGAATGGGGGCTGTTAACATAGCAGATATGTTTATTCGTAATGGAGCTATTTCAGTTTTAGGAACATTTATTCCAGTAAATGCGCATAGAAATTTGATTTTAATGACAAGATTGTTTACGTATATTGTTGAGGCTCAACATAAAAGTAGACAGTATAAGACATTAAGTGATGCATGGTGTGGAGTAGTTGCGACAAATGCCATACATGAATTAATGGCTGAATCAAAAAGTTTTAATAAGTGGATGCATGATACAAATAGTAAAGGAAAGCCGAGAATAATTGAATTTCAATTAGAAAGGTGCGTTGGAAAGTTACGGTCAACACATATTTACTCAGATACTATAAAAATCATTAAAGAAATGTTAGCGGAAGAAGGAATGGAAGGAAAGTTTGGAAATATACTTAATACACAAGATTTTTTCCCAGAATCATTCTTTTATCAATTTATTGGATATCCAGAAAATATTTTTTTATATAATGATATTTTTGAAGAAGCGTACAGCAACCCCATTTTATGATCTTTTTGTTTTTTATATGGATAAGATAAATGATGTCTTGATAGATTCAAGGTTGTCAATCAGTACAGACAGAAGTGACCATAACTAAATAACTGTCATAGAGTCAGAGCATATAGGAAAACCTGTATGCTCTTTTTTATCAAAATGGAGCAAAAATGAATGAAAGAAATAAATGTTACGATTACAGAAGTAAAAGCAAAATATATTTCAAAAAAGGGCAGAAAGCAAGATATTCAGCTTGGGTATAATAGAATAATCAATGTAAAGAGAGAAAGGTAGTCATGCAGTATGTATGGTTGCCTTTTGCCTTATTATGACAGAAAGGAGATTTTTGCGTGAGAAAATATGATTTCATATCCGCTCTGGCACAGGAAACTGCCAAAGAAGTAGTAAAAAACCGTGACGAGTGGATGAAGTATCTGACCACAGCGGCAAGGCTGTATAAGTACCCATTCCGGGAACAGCTTTTAATCTATGCACAAAGACCGGACGCAACAGCGTGTGCTTCCATTGAGATTTGGAATGAGCGGATGCACTGCTGGGTAAACAAAGGTGCTAAGGGTATTGCACTCATTGATGAGGACGATGCGCATGGAAAGAGACTGAAATATGTCTTTGATGTGTCCGATGTTCATGCCGCAAGGCGCATCGGACGTTATCCAGAGCTTTGGGAAGTACATGAAGAACATAAGGATGCTGTGATCAACAGACTGGAACAGACTTATGGCAGTACAGATGAGAAACAGTCATTTGAGGAAAAGCTGATCGAGATTTCCAGAAGGATTGCGGCAGACTACTATGAAGAACTGCTTCCAGATTTAAAGTATCTGACAGAGGGAAGTTTCCTTGACGGACTGGATGAGCAGAATATTGGCATCCGTCTCCGGGAGACACTGGCAGACAGTATCTCGTTTACTTTATTATCAGCCTGCGGAGCTGACATGGAGGAGTACAAGCCGGAGTTTGCTTTTGATTTTATCCATGAATTTAATTCTATGGATACATTGAGTGTTTTGGGGGATGCAGCAAACGAACTGGCGAAACCGGTGCTTTTAGAGATTGGAAGGACAGTCCGGGCATACAACCGGAACCATGTAAATGAGGTAGAACAAAATTTATCGCAGAAAGGACTTGCAAATACTTCTGAAATAGACTACAATGCGTTAAAGCGTGAAAACAGGAGCGGACATGAGGAATATAGTGACAACAATCCAAACAGCGTAGAAAGGGGCAATAGCGATGAATCTGACATACGAAAAGAACGGAGATTATCTGATCCCGACATTACAGGCGGACAATCAGCCGGAGGGAACCGTAACGAAGTACGGAATGATGAGAGAGACTTATCTGAAGGAGAACCACAGGGGCGTGTACTCAGCGTTTCTTCTGAAAGGGACATTGAAAGAACACCTGCTGACCATTCAGAAGCAGGCAGAGGAGAGAATGGAGAAGCTGACAAGCCAGATGGCGGCAACCGAGGGAGTGACAGAACAGCTCAAGGAAACCGATCAGATGCTTTGGGTAGCGAAGATGAACAGCATTCGGAACCGAGCAGAGGAAGTGGTTCTGGGAGAACTGGTTTACAGTCTGTAACAGACACAGATGATCTTCTCCGGGGAGAAGCACCGGAACCCACCTTTACACAACTCAGCCTGTTTCCTTCTTTTGAGGAGCAGGTCGGAACAGTCGCAGCAGCGGAAGCAAGTATGAAATATACCATGCCCGCTGCTTTTTCTTTGCCACAGAATGAGCTTGAAACCATTCTTCGCAGTGGTGGAGGAAAACAGCACAGCAGAAAGCGTATCTTTGCAAAGTACACAGAGGGCAGAAATGCCGAGCAGATGGTGGATTTTCTGAAAAATGAGTACGGACAGACCGGAAAAGGTTTTGAAATCAATGGAAATCCCGTATCAGTGTGGTTTGATGAACATGGTATGAGTGTCGGCTATGGAACACAGGCAAGGGAAACACCGATTGTCACGATGGATTGGGAAGATGTGGAGAGCCATATCCGTTCTATGATCGAAAATGGTACTTATATGAGTGCCAGTGAAGCATTTCTTGTGGATACACAGGAGAAAAATCGTGTTGCCAACCAGATCTATTTCTTTCTGCGGGATGGCATGGATGAAATGCCGGAGGAGCTTGGCTTAAAGGCAGGAAATTATCCGGAAAGTGAAGCAAAACTCATGGAGCTGATTTCCACACATGAGGGCAGGGAACAGCTTAAAAATATTTTGGAAGATGCGGCAAACCGCCTTGCTTCTGGAGAAGCAGAATTAAAATGGCGGCATGTGAAATCACCGGAATATCTGTTATCGGAGATTGCAGACCTTGACAGGGAGAGACTGGAGTTTCTATTGCCGGATGCGGTGGAGGTAGCACAGGAAGATTTTATCACACAGGATGAAATCGACTATGCACTTGGCAGAGGAAGCGGCTATGAGCATGGAGCTTTCCGCATTTATGAGTATTTCATGGAAGGACATGACCAGAAAGAAACAGTTGCTTTTCTGAAAAATGAATATGGCATTGGTGGCGGTTCCGGCGGACTGCCGGGCAATGATGATTCCCATAATGAACATGATGGAAAAGGTATCCGTCTGGAGAAAGGCAGTTATGGCAATCCGTATGCAAAAGTGCTTCTGAACTGGAATGTTGTGGAAAAAAGGCTTCGGGAGCTGATCCATGAGGATAAATATTTATCTCCACAGGGGAAAGAGAATTATAAGGCATATAAGGAAGAACAGGCAGAGAAAGCGAGACAGCGGGAGATTTCCCGTCTGGAGCATGGACAGCGGTTAGAGTGTAAGAAAGATATTGATGCACTGATTGCTGAGAAATTCAATGGTTTTGTTCTTCCGAGGAATACAGCAGATGAGATTATAGATAAATATGGCATTGACTGTGTGGAATTTGTCCTTGCAAATACGGTTACGCATTTTGATTATGACGGTCGTTTTTCGCAGAACAATAAGGACTGGGCAAGGGGCATTGTTGCGGAAAATGAGTGGCAGAACAATGATCTGATTCTAAGCTCACATCCGGCGGTATTGGACGGATTTACCAATCAGGCGAGAAGATATATCAATGTGCTTCGGGAAAAAGAAAAGGAAGCACAGCAAAGAATCACGATTGATGGATATGAGTGTGTTCTGGTTGATGAGTGGGGCAGTGAAAAAGAGAAATACCTGCTTGGAAATAACATAGAGGACAGCAGTTTTTATTATGCGCAGGTCAATGGGAAAACCTTTGAATATGACCATAAGCCGGAGCGTGGCGAAGTAGAGGACGATTATACCAATGCCATTGCAGAGGAAGATATTGACAGGCACGAAGCAGAAGTGTTTTCACGCTTTGAGGGGACGGATGGTATTGCAGAGCTGGATGAAGTGCAGGAATTAGCGTGGCATGTGGTACATGATGCAGATGATGAATATGGCAATCCGACACAATGGAGTGCCACATTATCAGAAGGAGAATTCCTTTGGATTGATAAGGAAGCGGACAGATATGCGATTTATGATACGGCAGACACTACCCGTCCGGCATTGGAGACATTTTCGACTTTGCAGGAAGCAATGGACTGGGGCAATGAGCTTGCAGAAAGTGGCAGGGAAGCAGAGGCGGAGTTTTCTGGTGAAAGGGAACAGGCTGAGCAGGAAGCCGATGAACTGGACAGCATAGATACGCAGTCTGCCCGTGAGCGTCTGGAGAATGGAGAAGCAGACCGACAGACAGAGGAAATGTTGTCGCAGATGCTTACCGGAGATTGGGAGCCGCTTACACTTTCGTCAGAGGAGAATAAAACTACACAGGGAATAAATGTGGCTGCACCGGATAAAAGCAACGCTGTCAATTTCCATATTAGCGATGACCGATTGGGTGAAGGTTCTCCAAAAGAAAAATTCCAGAGAAATATTGCTGCAATCATGCTGTTGGAGCAGATTGAGGGCGAAAACCGTTATGCTACACCGCAGGAACAGCAGATTTTATCCCAGTATGTCGGCTGGGGTGGTCTTGCCGATGCGTTTGACGAGAGCAAATCAAACTGGTCAGCAGAATATCACCAGTTAAAGGAACTGCTATCGCCGGAGGAGTACTGCATGGCAAGGGAGAGTACCTTGAATGCCCATTATACAAGTCCGGTCATTATCCGCCAGATGTACGAAACATTGGAGAAAATGGGATTTTCCAAAGGAAATGTACTGGAGCCTTCCATGGGTATCGGCAACTTTTTCGGTATGATGCCGGATTCTATGAAAGAGAGCAGGCTTTACGGAGTAGAGCTGGACAGCATTACCGGACGCATTGCAAAGCAGCTTTATCCGCAGGCAGATGTGCAGATCAAAGGCTTTGAAAAGACCGATTATCCGAATGATTTCTTTGATGTGGCAATCGGAAATGTGCCTTTTGGTCAGTATAAAGTGGCAGATAAGCAGTATGATAAAAATAATTTCCTGATTCACGATTATTTCTTTGCAAAGACGTTGGATAAAGTGCGTTCCGGTGGTGTGGTTGCTTTTATCACAAGTAAGGGAACTATGGACAAGGCAAGTCCGGAGGTCAGAAGATACCTTGCACAGCGTGCAGACCTGCTTGGTGCAGTCAGACTTCCGAATACCGCATTTAAGGCAAATGCAGGAACCGAGGTCACTTCGGATATTTTATTTTTCCAGAAGCGTGACCGCATGGTGGAGCGTGAGCCGGACTGGGTACATCTGGGAGAGGATGCCAATGGTATTGCCATGAACGCTTACTTTGCAGAGCACCCGGAGCAGATCGTAGGAAAGATGGAAATGGTATCCGGTCCTTATGGCATGGAAAGCACCTGCAGGGCAGATGACAGCAGACCTTTTGCGGAGCAGTTAGCAAAAGCACTTCAAAACATTACGGGACAGATTGATACGATTGATCTGGATGAGGAGCTTGCGGATGATATGAGCAGGCAGAGTATTCCGGCTGATCCGTCCGTTAAAAATTTCAGCTATACCGTAGTTGAGAATGAAGTGTATTACCGTGAAAATTCTGTCATGAAGCCTGTGGAAGTATCAGACACCGCAAAAGAACGTATCAAGGGAATGGTGGCAATCCGTAACTGTACGCAGGAGCTGATTGATATGCAGCTTGAGGAATATTCCGATGCGGCAATCAAGGGAAAACAGGCGGAATTAAACACATTATACGATTCCTTCTCGAAAAAATATGGTCTGATCAATTCGCAGACGAATAAGAGAGCCTTTAATCAGGACAGCAGTTATTGCCTGTTGTGTTCTTTGGAAAAACTTGATGATGAGGGCAATTTCAAGGGCAAAGCGGATATGTTCACGAAGCGTACCATTAAAAGGGCAGAGGTGGTCACAAGTGTGGATACTGCAAGTGAAGCATTGGCAGTATCTTTAGCAGAGAAAGCTAAAATCGACCTTGATTATATGGCAGAGCTGACTGAAAAGGACAAGGATACGCTGATTGAGGAGCTTCGTGGTGTTATTTTCCAGAACCCGCTTACCGATGTCTGGGAGACAGCAGACCAGTATCTCAGCGGAAATGTGCGTGAGAAACTTGCCATTGCAGCAACCTATGCAGAAAATCATCCAGAATACGCCCCAAATGTGCAGGCTCTTACGCAGGTACAGCCGAGAGAGCTGGACGCATCGGAGATTGAGGTGCGTATCGGTGCCACATGGATTGATCCAAAGTATATCAATGATTTTATGCGTGACATCTTCCAGACACCGGAGCATTTATTCCGCAGGGATACGATTGGCGTGCAGTTTTCGGGTGTGACCGGAGAGTGGAACATTAAGGGGAAAAATGCAGACTTTGGTAATACGCTTGTAAACATGACCTATGGTACAAGCCGGGTAAATGCCTATAAGATACTGGAAGATTCCCTGAACCTCAAAGATACGAGAGTATATGACACCATTGAGGAGGATGGAAAGGAAAAGAGAGTCCTCAATAAAAAGGAAACCATGATTGCAAGCCAGAAGCAGGAAGCAATAAGGGAGGCATTTAAGGATTGGGTATTCCGTGATCCGGAACGCAGGCAGACACTTGTGGCAAAATATAATGAGCTTTTCAATTCCACCAGACCAAGAGAATATGACGGTTCGCATCTGAAATTTCCAGGTATGACACCGGATATTGAATTAAAGCCGCATCAGAAAAATGCGGTTGCCCATGTACTGTATGGAGATAATACCCTGCTTGCACACTGCGTTGGTGCCGGAAAGACCTTTGAAATGACAGCGGCGGCAATGGAAAGCAAGCGTCTGGGACTATGCCAGAAGTCATTATTTGTAGTGCCGAACCACCTGACTGAACAATGGGCAAGTGATTTCCTTCGGTTATATCCCGGAGCAAATATCCTTGCAGCAACGAAAAAGGATTTTGAACCTGCCAACCGTAAAAAGTTCTGTTCCCGTATTGCAACAGGTGATTATGATGCTGTAATCATCGGGCATAGTCAGTTTGAAAAAATCCCGTTATCACAGGAAAGACAGGCGGCTACAATCGAAAGACAGATTGATGAGATCGAGCTTGCCATTGAACAGGCAAAAAAAGATAACGGGGAGCGTTATACCATTAAGCAGATGGAAAAATCAAGGAAAGCATTGCAGGTGCGTCTTGATAAATTAAATGACCAGAGCCGGAAAGATAATGTCGTGACCTTTGAGCAGTTGGGTGTGGACAGGCTGTTTGTGGACGAATCGCACAATTATAAAAATTTGTTCCTCTATACAAAAATGAGGAATGTGGCAGGTATCGCACAGACAGAAGCACAGAAGTCCTCGGATATGTTTTCCAAGTGCCAGTATCTTGATGAAATCACAGGTGGAAAGGGAGTTACGTTTGCAACCGGAACACCGATTTCCAACAGCATGACGGAGCTTTATACAAATATGCGGTATCTCCAGTATGGTACGCTCCAAAAGCTGGGACTGGGACATTTTGACGCATGGGCGGCTTCTTTCGGGGAAACACAGACCGCCATAGAGCTTGCACCGGAAGGAACCGGATACCGGGCAAAGACAAGATTTGCGAAGTTCTTTAATCTGCCGGAGCTGATTGCACTTTTCAAAGAGAGTGCGGACATTCAGACACCGGATATGTTAAAACTGCCGGTGCCGGAAGCAGAGTATGAAAATGTGGTATTAAAGCCGAGTGAGTTCCAGAAAGAAATGGTAGCTTCCCTTGCGGAACGTGCCGAAGCAGTCCGTGACAGACAGGTGCAGCCTTATGAGGATAACATGTTAAAGATTACGAACGATGGGCGAAAACTGGCACTTGACCAGAGGCTGCTCAATGATATGCTGCCGGATGAGGAAAATTCCAAAGCGGCAACCTGTGTGGAGAAAGCCTATGAGATATGGGAGAACACCAAAGAGCAGAAGTCAGCACAGTTGATTTTCTGTGATTTATCGACACCGAAGGGCGATGGCACTTTTAATGTGTATGAGGATATAAAAAATAAGCTCATGGAAAAAGGAGTGCCGGAGAATGAGATAGCATTTATCCATGATGCCAATACAGAACTTAGAAAAGCGGAGCTGTTTGCAAAAGTAAGAAGCGGACAGGTTCGTTTTTTATTAGGTTCCACCGCCAAAATGGGAGCCGGTACGAATGTGCAGGACAGACTGATTGCATTGCATCATCTGGATGTGCCTTGGCGTCCTTCTGATGTAGGACGGATTTTGCGGACATTCAAAATAAAAAAGAATGTGGAGGTAACAG